>OLVO01003233.1_pt1 | contig 13782 bp, 7 predicted proteins | sample 1672571 | NCBI WGS metagenome assembly OLVO01 (sample SAMEA3136700, study PRJEB25190) | human gut metagenome | biome: human gut; feature: human-associated habitat; material: faeces | place: Austria | collected 2013 | reverse complement strand
TCCCACAAATTGTGACGCACATCTTGCAGAAAGCCTTTTTCAAACACGCTCTAGCATTAAAAAACCCGGACTGCAAGGCAATCCGGGTAAAGAACAATCATCTTTATTTGTTCGGCATGATCCAGAATTTCATGGTCGGGTAGCTGAGAACTACCTGAACCAGAATGTTCAGAACATTTGCGAGTGTAGGTGCAAGTGCTTCGGAAATACCGATGTTTACGAAAAAGCTCTGGCTGTAAGCCGGAAGTGCTGCGGATACAAGCACCAGCACAACTGCAAGTACAATGTATTTCGGTACAGCCTTCTCAAACGCTGCATTGGATTTGAAAACCAGATTCTTCTGTACAAAGAAGTTTACGGTCTGAGCTGCTGCAGTTGCAACCAAAAAGCTTAAAAATCCACATAAACCAAGATTGGACTCGATATTATCTGCGTAATTGAACACCAGAAACTTAAATGGTGTATTTGCAAAGCTTTTGAAAATAAAACCGGTGCACAGCCACATGATAATGAAGTTTGTAATAGTTGCGCAGTTGGATAATACGTTAAATTTAATAAACTCCCAGATGTTTGGGTGATCTTCGATTAACTGTTTGATTTTTCCCATAATGATACTCCTCCTATTTCTGCTCTTCCAGATCTTTCTCATACTGCTTGTTCAGCTTCTGGTTTCTGAAAAATCCGCTGATTACTTTTCCAAGTCCGCTGAAATGACCGTTTACAACCTTTAGAAGTCCCTCTACCATTTCCATGGAAACCATACCGCCTGTCATCTTGGCGATTGCACGGAATGGCATGTTGTACTGGAACAGGGTGTTCAGATCCGGAATTCCCGCTGCCTCGCTCTTTTTCAGCTTTTCGCCCAGCTTTTTACAGATGAAGCGGGCAATTCCGCTCTTCGCGTAATACATCTGGCAAAGGGCATCGTTCATGCCAAGCTCGCCGCTCCAGCTTCCGTCCGGAATGGAATGTCCCAGGATCGTCTCGTACTCCTCATTTCCGATCTGCTGGATTTTTCCCTCCACGTAAGAAGAAACGCGGTTAGTATAGTATGGCATTACCTCAGTGGTTCCGATAATGGCAAGAGAATCCTGAAGACGGATATCCGCACAGCTTGCACCGATCATAATGCTGTAAACGCCGCCTTCTACTTCCCATTTATTTGTCTTCATATTCCAGTAACGGAATGTCTTGTCGTCGAACTTAATGGTAACGGTTTTCTCCTCGCCTGCCTTTAAGAACACCTTGGAAAAACCTTTCAGTTCCTTGACCGGGCGGAAAACTTTTGCTCCCGGAAGTCCTACATAAAGCTGGGCAATCTCTGCACCATCATACTTTCCGGTGTTGCGAAGGGTAAACGTCGCCCCATCCGGCTTCACCTGAAGATTGTCATATTCAAATGTAGTGTAGGAAAGACCATATCCAAATGGATAGTTTACCGGCACACCTGCGGTGTCGAAGTAGCGGTATCCTACGTAAATTCCCTCTCTGTACTCAGAGTTCCGCTCCTGTGACGGATAGTAATTGTAAGAAGGAGTATCCTCATATTTCTTAATGTAAGTTTCAGCAAGCTTTCCGGATGGGTTGACTTTACCGGAAAGAATATCAAGCACTGCACCTGCACCTGCCTGACCCATGAGAGCGGTGTGAAGCAGGGCTTTGAAATGATGGTGCCATGGCATTTCAATAACAGAACCTGCACTGATGATACCAATCATGTTTGCGTTGGCTTTTGCCAGCTCCTGGATCAGGTTGATCTGGTTCTGCGGAATGCGGAGATGCTTGCGGTCAAGACCTTCTGTCTCGCTTTTCTCGTTCAATCCGAAGAAAAACAGAACCACATCAGAACGGCGGGCAAGATCTACGGCCTCTTTTTTCATAGCTTCGTCTTCCTTGCCATCGCGCTGATAACCGCGTACAATTCCAGTCACAGAGATTCCGCTGGTCTCCAGCATGTCCTTGATGGAATCTACTTTTGTGGAATTTACCATGGAAGAACCTGCGCCCTGGTATCTTGGGTCAAAAGCGAAGTCACCGATTATGGCTGCCTGAACCTTCGCTCCAACCGGAAGGATTCCGTCCTCATTTTTCAGAAGAACTGCACTGTTCTCGCAGGCAAGACGTGCCAGCTTGTGGTGCTCCTCATGAAGGGCTTTCTTGTCTGCCACTTTTTTATAATGCTTTGCATTCTCGGTGGTGGTAAGTACCAGATCAAGAAGCTCGTCTACGCGCTCGTCAATGTCCTTCTCGCTGATCTTGCCGCTTTCTACGCTGGCAAGAAGCTCTCTTGCCGCATCAAGTCCCGGAGTCGGCATTTCCAGAGTGGAACCGTTCTTTACACCGAGAGAATGGTCGTTAGAAGCACCCCAGTCAGTGATAACAGAGCCTTCGAAGCCCCACTCGTCACGGAGAATGTCTTTCAGCAGATGCTCGTTTTCGTTGGCGTAAACACCGTTTACCTCGTTGTAGCTGCTCATAACCGTTTTCGCGCCACCCTCTTTGATGGCAATCTCAAAACCGGTGAGGTAGATCTCACGGAGAGTTCTCTCATCTACCACTGCGTTCATTGCCATACGGCGAAGCTCCTGGCTGTTTACAGCGAAATGTTTTGCGCAGGCTGCTGCTCCTGTGCTCTGCACACCGCGGATAAAAGCAGCTGCCATTTTTCCGGAAAGATAAGGATCCTCGGAAAAATACTCGAAGTTACGTCCACAGAGAGGATTTCTCTTAATGTTCAGTCCAGGTCCAAGAAGAACGTTTACGTCTTCTTCCATGGATTCTTCACCAAGGGCAACGCCTACCCTCTGCTCCAGTTCTTCATCCCAGCTGTTTGCCATGGCTGCCGCTGTAGGAAAACAGGTTGCCGGTACTGCCGGATTGATTCCCAGATGATCTCCTGCTCCAGCCTGTTTACGCACACCATTCGGTCCGTCTGAACAGAAAATCGCCGGAATATCCAGACGCGGGAAATCTCTTGTCTGCCACTCGCTTTTTCCGCTGAGGAATGCGGCTTTTTCTTTCAAGGTCATGTTATCTATGATGTTCTGATATTTCATGCTTGTGATTACTCCCTTCCATATCATTTCAAATACAATTGCTCCCCGCCCGGCGGCACGCTTTAACATAAAATGCAAACCGGAAACACAGGGAACCTCTAATAGTATTTTCCCTTTATTTCGTGAGCATAATATAACACAACCCCGCCTATAAAAGGCGGGGTTGGCACAAACTGTCAATATATTGCATAAGATGCATTAAAAGACCATTCACTTTCAATCCTGACTTGAAAATGAATGGTCTTTTTAATCAGTAAAGTGTAGTTTAGAACCTGTTTTAAAAAAGGGCTCTGGCACTTTTTATTTTCATCCCAGCACTTCCCAAAGTGTCTTTTCCAGCACCTGCAGATTCACAGGCTTGGAAAGATGTCCGTTCATACCGCTTGCCAGGGAACGTTTCACATCCTCGTCGAAAGCGTTGGCGCTCATTGCGTAAATCGGAATCTTTTTGCAATCCTCACGATCCAGATTCCGGATAGTCCGGGTTGCTTCCAGTCCGTCCATTTCCGGCATCATAATATCCATAAAGATCATATCGTAATATCCGGGAACGGATTCTTCCATGCGCCGCACAGCTTCTTTTCCGTTAACTGCCTGCTCGGTTTCAATTCCGTAATTTTCAAGGATCGTACAGATAATTTCCATATTCAGCTCATTATCCTCAACCACCAGGATTCTTTTTCCCGGGAAGCTGATCTCCTCCGGCTGGCTGGTGACCGTAGTCTTCTCTCCGCTTACCGGCTGAAGCTTCACGTTAAAGCTGAAGCTGCTTCCCTTACCAGGCTCACTTTCCAACTTAATATCGGAATCCATCATCCGCACAATTCTTCTGCTGATGGCAAGACCAAGACCAGTGCCCTGTTTTCTTGCATTTTCAGAATTATCCGCCTGCTCAAACTGCCGGAAAATAAGCTGCTGTTTCTCAGGTGCAATTCCAATTCCATCATCCCTGACCTGAAAATACAGATTGGAAAAGCCTTTCTCTTCTTCTGTCTCGCGAACGGTCAGCCACACATGTCCATCTGGTCTGGAATACTTCAGCGCATTTCCCAGAAGATTTACCAGAACCTGGTTCAGCCTCAGGGAATCTGCCAGAAACCAATGGTTTTTCAGCTGGATATCTGCTATATACTGAATGTTATTTTCGTTCAGCTTCGCTTCCAGCAAAGGACGAAGTCCCTGTATCATCTCCATGAGATTACATTTTTCTTCGATCAGCCTCATCTTTCCGCTCTCGATCTTGGACATATCCAGAATATCGTTGATAAGCCCAAGCAGATATTCCGAGGAGTGCTCGATTTTTCTCAGACAGTCGATTCGCCGCTCCTCAGTCTGTCCATCTTTCAATGCAATCTCCGTCATACCGATAATACCGTTCATAGGAGTACGGATCTCATGAGACATACGGGCCAGGAAATCCGATTTCGCCTTGGCAGAAAGATCGTGACGCTCCAGATTCAACCGGTTCTGAATAATTGCGCTGATTTCTTCCAGACACTTGCACTCTTCTTTTTTCTCCAGAACATCCTGGTCAATGTCCTGGAATACAATACTTCCGGAATACTGTCCGTTGTCTGTCATATGGAATACAATATCGTTTCTGCCTGAAGCAAAAGGCTGAATCAGCGGCTCTTTCCATATGCTTTCCCCGGAAGTCAGAAGCTGCTGCATTTCCTGGGTCTCCACAAAGTGCTGATATTGCTTCTCAGAACAGTGGACCATACCGTCCCAGCCATCCTTTTTCTCCCAGGTTTTCCAGCAGTACAGCAGGTTATTTACCATATATTCCCCGTTGAAATGGGTGATCACAATGTCTGTCAGATGGTATTTCTCCTGCAGCTTCAACGCCAGAATATCCAGAACCACAGAAGTATCACCATCTCTGTCAAACAGGTTCAGAGCTATAGAGGAAAGTGTCATTTCCTTCAGACGTTCCAGAGAAGCCACCTCCGCAAATGCCACATCAACCGCACAGGCTTTTTCCACCGTTGAAAGCTCCTCATAGAACATGATTTCCTGCTTTCCATGACGTGCAGCTGTAAGAGCAGTCTTCGTCTGTTCAAGTGCCTCAGACAGCGAATTTCTGCTGCCTGTAACTGCGATTCCGCATTTCAGGGAAAGAGACAGATACTTCTCATCTGTAAGCGCCCCAAAATCCTTTTCCAGTCTCTGTACACTTCTCACGACCGGTCCGGTCGTACATACTGGCAGCCATACCAGCATCTGGTCTGCACCAGCCCTGATATAAATACCACCGTTTAAACCGTCCTCCTGGAAGCGCTTCGCCAGCAGACCGGCAAACTGCTCCAGAATAATATCTCCGAAGATCAGGCCATAGCGCTCATCGATTTTGGAAAACTGCTGGATTTCCAGAAGTACCAGTACTCCTTCCGGGTCATCCCGACACAGTGTTTCCACAACTTCCAGTCCGCTTCCAAGGCGGTAAAAAGAGGTAATGGAGTCATAAATCTGCTTTCTTTTCTGCGCCTGCTCCAGAAGCTTGTGCTGATGCACATTGTGAATACAGCCAACGACCCTGCTGCGCTCTTTATTCTCATCAAAAGTAATGCTTCCGGATAGATTTACCCACTGAAATTCTCCATTGGCATGCTGCAGACGAAAGTCAACATCCAGAACGCCGTCTGAGCTTTTTACTGCGTTCACCAGCTTTGCCTTATCTGCCGGATGGATACTGTCATTATCAAGAAATTCCGGATGCTTTCCGCAGTCCCATACACCGTCATTGCCTTTACTGTTAACTATTTCCAGCAGTTTTTCCTTACATTTGTAGGTAAAAAAGGCATCCTGGGAACTTTCTACCGCAATCCGATAGCGCTCCTTTTCCTCCAGAAGCTGATTCTCTGTCTGCATCTGAGTATCCGTCAGATTCTCTATCACTTTATGGAGCTCATCAAGCTCCTGAATACCTGACTCCTGAAAACCGTGAATTCCCTTCACTCCGCCTCGTACACTCTCCACCAGATGGTAAACCGGTTCCGTCGCATACTGGACAAGAAAATAAACCAGAATAACCGCCATCAGGGCACTTCCCAGAATCGCTCCCAGAATTCTCTCATAAACATCGGAAATCAATCCATACACAGAATCCTCTGTAACAAAACCGCACAATGCCCACTGCGTATCTTCATACGGCACATTTCTGCTGTACAGCTCCAGATTGCTCACAAGTCCGTAAATCTGCTGTTTCCCAATGGCAGCCCCCTGTACCAGCCGCAAATTCTCCTGCACCGGCTCCTCCAGAACAAAGTCACTTCCGTCCCGGGAAACTGCATCATACAGCGCACCCTCACCGGCAATTCCCTCATAATTTCCATTTCCATGGTCTACCACAAGGGCAAATCCTGCATTCAGATCGGAATCCAGATCTTTTACCGGAAAAAATTTGGTCAGATCATTCACTCCCACTTCAATTCCAAGCACACCGTAAACGGTTTTATTATAAACAAGAGGTGCCGAATATGTGATCATCTTATGGTTATCCTTATAGAACTCTTCCAGAATAAACGGCTTCGACCAATAGCCCAGATTTTTCATACTGGTGCGGGAATCAACGTAATTTTCTGCTGTTATATATGGCTGGTAAAAAAAGTCATCGGCATCTCTTTTCCCATTGCCCTGGAAGTGGAAATCTGTATGCCAGGAAGTATCCAGTGAAATGGACATGTTCTGTGACAGGACCTTACTTCCACGCTCCATCAGCAGGTCCGTGCGGGAAGCCGTTTTGGTCTGGGGATCTGAGTCTCTCACCCAGAAGCCTTTGTATTCCCCTTCCGAATCTGTATCACCGTCATTTCCCAGAACCAGAAAAATTCCAGAAGTGGAATTGTACTGCAAAACCTCCACCATATCATAGAAAACCGTTTCCAGATATTCCTCCTGGACTTTCCCTGAGCCCATGAAACCCTGCATATCCATCTGATGATCGCTCAATACCTTTGTCAGCGCAGAGGAAAGACTGTCACTTTCCTTGTACACGCTGCTCCATTGCTCGATCATATCGTTCTCCAGAACCACCTTACGGTTCTCCACCGTATGACTGTCCAGACCGATAACCGCATTCTCCATGTTTGAGCGGATTCCGCTGAAAATCAATGTCAGGAATGGGACTGCACCCTGTACAAACACAATGATCAGTATAGGAATCAGAAATATATTCCAAAGAGATTTCTTTTTCTTCACAGTCCTCCGCACCTCCTTATGTCCAGAATCTGTCTAAAAAACCACTTTGAATGTTTTTTCAAATACACTCCAGGCTATGGCAGAATTCCGTATACCAGTTCTGGAAATTCTCATCTGTCAGATACTGTGCAAGAGCCTCTTCCCGGATCTCTCCGTCTGCGATTGCAGCGTCCATGGCATCTTTATCAGCCTTTGCCTTGTCAGCCAGAGAATAATCCAGGATCTTACGGGCACTGTAGCTATTGTCAAAGGCTCCAATTGTATAGAAACTTGTTTTATCAAAGTCTTCCATTTCCGTTGTAAAACAATCGTAAACCTTCTGGTTGACTTCTATATTATTCTCTTTGATAACGGAATCCAGTGCGTCTACGCTGTTGGCTTCTTTCAGAACCGGCATATAGGAAGATTCGCATACAAAGCGCAGGTTCTGGTTCTTCTGTGTGAACCATTTCAGGAATACACTTGCAGCATACTCATGTTCCTCATCAGACTTGGTCACTGCCATTCCGGCACCTTGCTGAACTTTTATGTTCTCGCCGCCCTCCATAACCGGAGAATCACATACGATGTAATCAATCGGATAGCTTTTATTCCCTATTTCCACGGTATCCGGGAAGTATACGGCAGAAGATGTGGAGCCCGTGTATGCAAGAATATCTCCTGTCTTCACATCATCGGAACGGAATTTTCCAAGAGATGCGAAATAGCCCTTCATATATGGTACATAGTAATTATCCCAAAGGCGGCGGATCAGATCTTCGTCTGTGTTTAAGGTCATTTTTCCATCTTTCACCTGGAAAATTTCCTTTCCCATCTGCTTCATGCCAATAATAAAATAGTTGGACATGGAGTCTCTGCCGTAGAATGCTTTTCCATCGTCCGGCACATCCGGGGTCTGCTCATCCGTCCACTCATAGTAGCGCTGTGCAACTTCTGCAATACCTTCTGTAGTGGCAAGTTCATCCACTGTAGTTCCAGTGGCTTCTGCAAAAGGCTCCCAGTCAGTCTTATTGATCATGGTGATCTCTGTGGATTTGGCAACTGGGAAAAGATATAAAGCGCCATCCTGGTTAAAATAGCCCTCCTGGATGTAGGAATCTACATACCTGGACAGCTCATCTTCTGTAAAATACACGGAAAGGTCTGCCAGCTTATCCTGCTGCTGTACTGCGTAAGCAGTATCAGAATAGGAAGAAAAAATATCCGGCAGTTCTTCTGCTCCTACTTCTCCGTTCAAAGAGCTGTTGACTGCTTCCTCAAGGTCGGATACGGAACCCTGACTGTAGCTCTCCACGTAGATACCCTCCTCTTTTCCAACGGAGGCGTTAAATTCCTTTACAAGGGTGTCAAACATTGCCTGTTGGGCACCGTTGTAATAATGCCAGATTGTTAGGGACACCGGGTGATCCGGATCCAGCTTTACAGATTTACCGCTTCCATCTTTGCTGCTTCCACAGCCAGCTAAAAATGCGGTCATTATTGCGATTAACATCATTGCCACACATTTTTTCTTCATACTCTTTTACTCCCTCACGGCACCTGATGCCGCAGCTTAACTCAATATATACTTCTGTCTGCAACACTGTCCAAAGACCTGCTGCCATGGCAGACCAGAGCGTGTTTGAAATCCCAAATCTTCAAAACAAAAAGCCCCTGCAACAGGTAAAATGCATCGCTGACTTCTACGGGATACAATATCCTTTCCGGCGTTTTTACATGTCACATGGGTAAATTTATAACACATAGGCTTATTATAGGAAATGTGAGAAAAAGAATCAATAAATATTCATGAAAAAGGACAGAAAATATTTCATTTCTGTCCTTTCAAAATATACGTTATTTCACAGTCACCTTACACTTAACTGTTTTCTTCCCTGCTTTCACCGTAATTACGGCTGTTCCTTTTTTCTTTGCAGTAATTCTGCCCTTGGAATCTACCTTTACTACCTTGGAGGAGCTGGATTTGTAGGTGATTTTTTCTTTGCTTGTTACTGGTTTTAAAACCGGTTTCAGGGAATATTTCTGATTTTTCTTTAATTTCAGTGTTTTCGGTACGCCTGTGATCTTTGTGGTTTTTACAGCGGTTTTCTGGACTTTTACGGTAACAGACTTTTCATATCCGCTGTTCAGGTATATGTGAATACGGGTTTTGCCTGTAGTTTTACCGGCGGTAATGTTACAGGTTCCATCTGAACTAACAGATACATCTGCAATACTCCAGTTATCAGTACTCCAGGTGGAAATGAAATCTCCCTTTGCAAGCCCGGTTACTTTCAGACACTTCGTCTTCTGTCCGGTCTTCAGCACAATACTGGACTGATTCAATTTCATTGTTGGCTGCAGTCTGTCCCGGGTAATTTTTGTTTCCTGCTCGCCGCATGCACTGCAGGTACGTGTCTGGACTTCTTCCTCATCCACAGTTGCTTCCTGGGTTACTGCCCATGCAGAAAATTTATGTCCGGTTGCTTTTATTGTAGTTCTCTTTTCCGTATCGCAATATCTGCAGGTGTATTCATCAACTCCGTCATCTGTACAGGTTGCATCTTCATGCCATGTCCTTACCCAGCTATGTCCGGTTGCCGGAATTGTCTCTTTCTTTTTGTCACCACATCTTCTGCAGGTATAAGTTTTTTCTCCGTCACTTTCACAGGAAGCATCTTCTGTTGTTTCCCCACGATTCCAGTCATGACCAAGTGCCGGTGTTTCTTTCGTATAGTAATCACCGCAAAATTCACAGATTTCTTCTTCAGATCCTGAATAGGTACAGCCACTCATTTTTATCACATGTGACTTGTAGGAATGGGTATGGTTCGGATTGTAACTGTAATATACGGTTGTATTTGAATCACAAATGTATCTGGGCTGCCACGTGCTGCTATTTGCATAGCAGCGGATACTTCTCAGCTTGGCACAGTTTTTAAACGCATCATTTCCTATAGATGTCAAACTTGCCGGGATTTCTATGGTTTCTAACGCATTACATCTGCCAAAAGTCTGATCTCCAATTCTGGTCAGGCCCTCTGAAAGCTTTACACTTGTCAGACTGGTACACCCCTGAAATACACCGCTTCCGATGCTCGTTACGCTTGCAGGAATAGTTATGCTTGTCAAACTGCTGCACTTCCAGAATGCCTGAACTTCTATAGAGGTTACCGTTCCCGGAATGGTTACGCTTGTCAGACTGGTGCAATTGCCAAAGGTCATACCATCTATGACGGTTACGCCTTCTGGAATTGTCACACTTGTCAGATTGGTGCAGCCAGTAAATGCACCGGAACCAATGCCTGTCACTCCTTCTGAGATAACCACACTTGTTATCTTAGTGTTGCCAGCAAATGCATCATCTGCTATGCTTCCAGTTCCGGAAATTACCAGTTTCCCATCATCTGACAAGGTATAGGTAATTCCTGTGTCTTCTCCATCTGAAAAAACCAGAGCTTCGTCTGCTGTTGCCGCTTCCTCGTTCTGCCATTCTACAGCTGTTTCCATGCCAGACGCATCTGAGAATGAATCCTCGGATGACTGTTCCTCCACCTGATCCATCTCCGGAGTCTGAACCTGTTCCTGAACCTCATCCTGATTGTCCAGACACTCATTCTCCCCTTCGTCAAAAACGGCTTCTGATACTTCCTCAGAAGAAAAATCAGCTCCACTTACTGCCAGTGCTGCTCCGTCTGCACTTGTGATTGCCAGCAGCAATGCTGCAGCCAGTGCCAGTCGTCTGTTTCTCATACGCTTTACCTCGCTATTCTTTTTTTCGTCCTTTCAAACACACTCCAGAGGCAAAGATTTTTCCATTAATATCTGTTGCATAACAATAAACGCTTCCTCTAAATGGATAACCTGCTATTCTGCAAATGAGCCCGCAGCATACTCCCTCCCCAAATTTGTCAGACGATTGATTTAATGATAAAGCAAAACAGCATTTAAAGCAATTAACTAACAGCATAGTATAGACGATAATTCATAAGTCGAAAACTATTTCTTCAATGTCTCATTCATACTTCCCATTCGGTATCCCTGAAGATCCATGGTCACGTATGTGAAGCCGTATTCTTTGAATGCTTTCACGATCTGGTTGCGGTTCTCCAGGACTTTCTGGAGTTCATCTGGCAATACTTCAATTCGTGCCAATGTACCATGAATACGCACACGAAGCTGATGAAATCCCAGATCCAGAAGAAGCTGTTCTGCCTTGTCTACCATACCAAGTTTCTCCTTCGTGATAGTCTCACCGTATACAAAACGGGAAGAAAGACAGGCGAAGGATTGTTTCTCCCAGGTGGGAAGGTCAAGGTCTTTGGACAGGGCGCGGATGTCTTCTTTATATAATTCGCTATGGCGCAGCGGGCTCTTAACTCCAAGTTCTTTTACGGCGATCAGACCTGGTCTGTAATCGCCGTTATCATCCATATTTGATCCCTCTGCAATATATTCAATCCCATTCTTTTTTGCAATATCGCCAATCTTCTCAAACAGTTCTTTTTTACATAAATAACATCTGTTCGGAGGATTCTTTGAAAATCCTTCAATCTCCAATTCCTCAGACTGGCAGATCACATGCTGAATCCCCTCTTTCTCGCAGAATGCCTTCGCTTCATTCAGCTCTCTTTTCGGGAAAGAACAGGATTGAGCTGTAATCGCAATCGCCTTATCACCCAGCACATCATGAGCTACTTTTAATAAGAATGTAGAATCCACTCCACTTGAGAAAGCAACTGCTACACTGCCAAGTCCCTTCAGATATTCTTTTAAATGTTCCAGTTTATTTTCCATATCAGTCTGCCTCTTGTCCGTTTTTTATTGTACCTGTAGCACTCCTCGTAAATAATGTATATTGATCTGGCTCAACAAAGCGTGAAAGTTGAACTTTCTCAAATGTATTATTTAACAGGGTGCTATAGCTTCATTATAATATAGGCAATGACTGTTCAGCAACTTATTTTTCGCATTGCGAAATATGTTACTGAAAATAGAACGAACAATATTGATTTATGTTTCTTGTATCTTTTCTAACGCTTCCCCGACTTCTGTTACTTCTTTAAATAGTTTCTAAAGTAACAGCCTCTCTTAACTTCTTTATTTACAGTTTGTCTACTTCTTTTTCTGAAGCAGTTCTCCGTTTGTTTCTTCTCCATTCATACATGACATAATAATTAACCACTACCCCATATTATAAATAACACCCAGAGATACTTATTTCAGACTGATAATCAGATTTTTATTGAATTTATTAATCTATATGTTATGACAACATATCTTTCAGACATGTACTCCGGTAGTCACTCGGTGATATTTTATATCTTTCTTTAAATACTCGGTTAAATGTTCTCTGACTTTCAAATCCACTATCCAGACAAATGTTTGTAATAGAATCACTCGTATTTTCCAAACGATGGCATGCATAGTTCAGCCTTGCATCGTTAAGATATTGATTAAAGTTTCTATGGAATGTTTTGGAAAAGAGTCTGGATAAAACATATTTGCTCACCCCCAGATCTTTTGCCATCTCTTCCAGCGAAAATTTCTTCTTAAAATTTGCTGATATATAGGAAACTGTCTGGTAAATAAGATCGTTGCTCCCCACACTGCTCTTTTCTACCAAATTTAATTTTCCTATGCAGCGTGCCAACACAATTTGAAGATATGCCTGTGCAACAGTAATATCCGACTGTTCTGTCTCTAAAATTGCATTTATAACCCTATATACCTCCGGTTCAACCTTTTCCGCTTTGATGATTGGGTATTCAGGAGCCATGGATTGCATGATATCTGCAAATTTGGCTATCGTAAATGGCGATGCAATCAGATAAGTCGCTTTATTTACACCGGGTGTCAGTACCTGATAGTGATGAATAACATCTGGAAATACAAAGCCTATATCTCCTTTTTCCATATGGTATAGTTCCTGTCCGACACCAAGTTCTAATGCTCCACTTGTTACACAAACGATCTCCAGTGCATTATGAAGATGTGGTTCAATATGTTTTGACTTCCTATTTATTGCTATGATCTCCTCTTTTGTGTCAACATATTTTAACTGCATGAAATACTCCCCTTTGCAACATTTGTCTATATCTTCTTTCGATTTGGCAAGCAATCCTTTTACACCTATCTTATAATCAACTTGTAAATAAGGAAAGGAGGAATTGCAAATGAGCAACCTAAAAAAATATCTGAATGACCTTTTAGTATTCTACACTGAATATTTTGAGCATCCTTACCATGTATAAATACTAAAAGGACTATTTTGTGAAAACTGAATATTTTCTTAAGGCCATTTCACAAAAATGAAGTGGTCCTTTTTTATTTTCAAAATACAGTTCTATCACTTTATATATAGAAAAAAGCACTGTCTCATCGAGCAACGACCAGACAACGCTTTCTCCTGTCAATTCTAATTTATGTCTGATGCATCTGTTACTTCATCTGCAGCAATTCCTTTTTCTGCTTTCAGTTTTTTATTTGCATCTTCTACATTCATTCTTGAAAGTACAAACATAATCAATACATCAAAGATTAACGG
>OLVO01003229.1_pt1 | contig 13807 bp, 12 predicted proteins | sample 1672571 | NCBI WGS metagenome assembly OLVO01 (sample SAMEA3136700, study PRJEB25190) | human gut metagenome | biome: human gut; feature: human-associated habitat; material: faeces | place: Austria | collected 2013 | reverse complement strand
GCAGGCTTCGCGTGATCCCGGTGGAGGCGGTGCTGAACGGCACCGACGATCCCCGTATGGAGGGGCTGGACTTTGACAGTCCGGCTCCCTCCGAGAACAGATATATGAAACGATACAGCGTTGCCAATTACGCCCACCGGATGCGGGCGGGATTGGCACGATAGAAAGGGACTTCACATGAATAAGAAAATTACAGAAAATGACCTATACGCAAAATTGAGGAAAGAACGCGAAGAACTCTACAAGATCATTGGTAAAGAAGGAATTACCGATCAGAAAGTCCGTATTGATAAATACGCGCATCTATATGTTCTGCAAGACGAGATGACAGAGTACCTGAGAGCACGGAGACTGAGCCAAGCAGAAATCGAAAAGCTGTATGCAGTTGAAAATTTCTATGAGTATATCCAGAACTATTTGCTTCATCACAAGGAGGTTTTTAACTACCCATATCAAAAATGTGCTGATTCTATTCTTTATCCAGAGGACTGAGAAAAGATTGCTGGGAGGTGAGTGCCATACCCTACCTATCTAAAGACCAGATCGCTGCCGCCCGCGAGATGGACCTGCTGACCTACCTGCGGCGGTTTGAGCCGGAGGAGCTGGTCCATATCGGTGGGAACACCTACACTACCCGCACCCACGATTCCCTGAAAATCTCCAACGGGAAATGGTGCTGGTGGTCACGGGGTATCGGCGGCACAACTGCGCTGGACTATCTGACAATGGTGGAGGGGGTTTCCTTTCTGGATGCCGTTCAGCGCATTCTCGGAGAATTGCCCCGTGTGCCGACCAAATCAGAGCCAACCGCACCGCTCCCAAAAACTGAATTTACCCTCCCGCCCAAACACGCCGACAACCGGCGTGTTTTTGCATATCTGCGGAGCCGCGGCATTGACGCGGAGATCATCAACCACTGCATCAAACACGGGCAGCTTTACGAGGACGCCGAGCATCATAACTGCGTATTTGTGGGTTATGAACATGGAAAGCCTGCCTATGGCGCGTTGCGCGGAACACTTTCGGATACCATCTTTGCCGGTGAAGTCCCCGGCAGCGATAAGCGGTTTTCCTTTGCCGTTCCCCTTTGCGCCGGTGGCAAAACCCTCTGCGTGTTTGAATCCGCCATCGACGCCCTTTCGTACCTAACGCTGCTGAAGCTGCGGGGGCAGGATTGGCGCACCGCCAATACGCTGTCCCTCTCTGGCATCTACCGGCCAAGAAAGGATGGCTCCATCCGATTCCCCGCGGCACTGGAGCAATACCTGAAGGACAATCCCGGCGTGGCACGGATCGTGCTGTGTCTGGATAACGACGGGCCGGGACGGACGGCATCCGCGGCCATTCAAAAGAAACTTTCCGAGTATGAGGTCATCGACAACCCACCACGGCGCGGAAAGGACTACAACGACCAGCTCCAGCTTGTGAAAGGGATCAGCGGCAGGGTAAAGACCCGTGGCGGTGACGCACGCTGATTTTCTTTTTCGGCTGGTTTAGGACTGCAAGCGGCCTGCGGCTGCTTTGCAGTCGCAAGCATAGCATTTGACCGGTCAAATGCGCTTGTTAAGGGGCGCAGCCCCTTAATATCCCCATACCCAAAGAAGGTGAACTGTTGCGAAAACGATATAAACGAGTGGAAATCCACTTAACCGAAGAAGAACACCGCCATTTGAAAAAGCAGGTGTCTTATACAGGCTTGAGTACAGAATCATTTATCCGTAGCCTCATCATGGGTCTTACCCTGTATCCACGTCCGCCTGATGAGTATGCCGAGATACGCCGCCAGCTCGCCGCCATCGGCAATAACATCAATCAGATCGCCCGCACAGTCAACGCCCGCGGCTTTGCCAGCGGTGAGGACATCGCCGCAATCACGGCGGCGCAGGAAACGATCTGGAACATCGCGGAGCGGCTGTGACATGGCATACACCAAGGTATTCGCCATCCGCGCAAGGCTGGACGACCGCGTGAAGTACGCCGTCAATGGGGAAAAGACCGAGCTGGACGAGCGGATCGTCTACACCGCTGACCCGGAGAAAACCGATACCGTGCGCTTTGTGACCACGCTGAACTGCCGGTCTGCCGAAACCGCCTTTGCTGCCATGCAGAAAACGAAAAAGAAATACAAAAAGACGGGCGGCGTTCTCGGCTACCACTTCATCCAATCCTTTGCACCCGGTGAGGTGACGCCGGAGCAGGCACACGAGATCGGGTGTGAGTTTGCACGGCGTCTGTTCGGCAATGATTTTGAGGTCGTCATCGGGACCCATTTGGACAAGGCCCATCCCCATAATCACATCGTGGTCAATTCTGTCTCCCGCACGGACGGCCACAAGTATCATTCCAGCCCGGAAAGTTACTACAACGATGTGCGCAGCACTTCGGACGCGTTGTGCCGGGAGAATGATTTATCCGTCATCACCCCGCAGGGCAGGGGCAAGCATTACGCCGAGTGGAAGGCGGAGCAGGGCGGCAAGCCCACCGTGCGCGGCGTGATCCGCGCCGACATCGACGCCATCATTGGGCAAGCCTACACCTACGATTCCTTTCTCATGCTCTTGCGGAAGAACGGTTACGAGGTACGCCGCAGCCCCAACCGGAAATACACCACGGTCAAGCCCCCCGGCGCAAAGCGGGCGATCCGCCTGGACAGTTTGGGCGAGGGTTACACCGAAGCGGATATTCTGCTGCGGCTCTCCCGCCAGCGGCACAGCGGCATGACCCCACGGGTCATTACCCATACCGCCAAGCGTTACCGCGTGAAGGGCAAACTGGCGACCGTCCGAAAAAAGAAAATTACCGGCTTTCACGCCCTATATCTCCGCTACCTCTACCTGCTGCGGGGGGGCAGGCGGAAAAAGCTGCCACCCAAGCTGCCCTTCTCCGTCAAGCGGGAGGTCATTCATTTGGAGCGGTATGAGCAGCAATTCAAATACCTTTTATCAAGCGGAATCACCACGGCAGCAGAGCTGGAGCAGCGTATCCGTGTGCTGGAGTGGGACATCCGCTTGCTGGAGGAACAGAGAAAACCACTTTATCAGGAAAGGAGGAATACCAACGATGAAGAAGCACAAGCCAAGTACAGCGCGGAGATCCAACAGCAGACTGCCGCCCTGCGTGAAAAGCGCGGGGAGCTGCGTCTGTGCCGCAGGATACAATCGGACATTCCGAGGGTATCCCAACAGTGCCAGCAGGCGCAGGCTGAACGGCAGGAAAATCTAAAGAAGAAGGAGGAACACGAGCATGAGTACCAACGGTGAAACCGCTGACCTGATGGTGCGTGAGGGCATCCAGATCACCGAAAGCGCCCTCAAGCTGGCAGGGCTGGGGGCGAAAAATCTTGCCGCCCTGTTGATCGCCCTTGCCAACGACAATCAGAAGCTCGCAGGTAAGACCAACCTCAAGCGCCTGATCCACGACGGCGAGGAGCTGACGATCTTTTCCGTCAAGCAGGAGGACTTGAAGGGCTTTCAGATGGAGGCCAAACGCTACGGTGTCTTGTTTTACCCCATCGTCAATAAGGTGGAAAAGACCGGGACGGTAGAAATTATGGCAAAAGCCAAGGACGCCAAGCAGATCAACCGCATTTTTGAACGCATGGGCTATCCCGCCCCGGTGAAGGAGGATACTGCCGCAAAAAAAGAGAACGCCCGCGCTCCGTCCGAGAACAGCTCGACCGAGCGCGGGACTGGTGCGAGAGCGTCTACGGAACCGGCTGCGGAGAAAGCTGACGCCCGCCCCTCCGTCCGCAGCCGCCTGATGGCACTGCAAGCCGCGGCAGAACGGGATGGCACGGCCCCTACCAAGGACACCGTGCGGGAAGCCATTCAAAAGGCTATGCCCACACGGGAATAAATTGATTTTGAGAAGGAGAAACGAACATGGCAAAGTTAGACGATTTGATCCAGCAGAAGCAGCAGAGGGACGAGGACTGGAAGGCGAAGAAAACAGCGGAGCGCGAGGAATTGGGACAGCTATCCGACGATGCGGTCATGCACGTCACCAGTGAACCCGGCGCATACCTCCACTATCTGGATACGCAGGCCATCAACCCGCGATACAGCGCATCCAATGTGATGCTGGCAATGGCGCAGAACCCGGACATCACCTACATCAACAGTCTGGAGGTGTGGAACCGGCTGGGGCGCAGCGTCAACCGCGATGAGAACGGCATGAAGATCCGCGTGTCGGACACCTATGTGAAGGACGGAAGGGAGTATCACGGCTATAAGATCGGGCGTGTTTTTGATGTGACGCAGACCCACGGCAAGGCCGGTGTTCCGGCGCTGAGCCTGAAAGACAATACACCGGAAATGGACGCCGCTCTGCGCCGATTGCTGGACAGCTCCCCCGTTCCCGTGGTCACCAGCAGCACCATGTACCAGGACGCCGTTTATGATCCTAAAACGCAGAGCATTACGGTATCCAGCCGCCTGATCGACAGCAAGATCTTTGCGGCGCTCTCCCGCGAGATCGTCCACGCCGGTATCCATGACCACGGACGCTATCCCTACTATACCCGCGAGGACTGCGCCATGGACGCCGAGAGCGTCAGCTATATGCTCTGCCGCAATTTCGGCGTGGAGACCCCGCAGCCCGATGTGAGCCGTGTGGGGCAGGTGTTTGACGGTATGGAGGTGCAGGATCGCCGCGGCGTGGTAGACAGCCTGCAAAAGTATTTTCGTAAGCTGCAAAATGATATTCAGCGTGAGATCTCTCCGCAGGAGCGCAAGCAGCCGGAGCAGAACCGGCCCGTTCGTTAAGAAAGAGAGGCGTAATGTGAAAAAGAAACTTGCGTTTGCACTCTGCACGGCGCTGATGCTGTGCAGCATGAGCGTCGCGGCGCTGGCCGCAGAGCCCATGACAGAAACCGATACGGTATCCACAATGATCTCTGCCGCAGATACACTCCCCGGCATTTCCGCCTATCCCGCCGAGGTCAGAGCCAGCGAGGAAAACGGCGTCTATCGTCTGGAAAAGGTCTACTACCTGACCGCGAAAGACGATCCTGCCACGATCCCCACCGCTGACTTTGAGCGTGAGGGCCACACCTATACGCTCCTTGATTTGCTGAAAAACGACCAGACAGAAACGGACACGCGGGAGCATATCGAGGTGGTCACGCTGGAGAGCAAGACCAAAGATATGGCGGAAATTCTGAAAATGCTGGAGCCGAAGCTGGAGGTCAAGACCGAGGACGGCTATGAGGGCGTCTTGTCCCTTGACCACACTACCATTCAGGTGGAGGCAGCGGGCTACGGGACCAGCAGCCGCACGGTGACGGCGGAGCGCACCTATCCCAACCTCTCAGACGCGGATGTGTCCCTTGTTCCCAAGTCTGTAAATGAAAATGGCCGCACCCTGACACTTGCTGATGTGAGCTGGCAGGAGGCGGCTGTCGATCCCACGGACGGCTATGACATTCCCATTCGCTATACCGCTGTGGCAAGCTACACCGGCACCGCCACCAGCAAATACGCCACCGGCTACACCGTTACGGCAGACTACAAGGGTGATGTCACCCGCACAAGCTGTGATACGGTGATCTACACCGCTGTTTTTTCCAGCGTCGGCGCTGCGGCATCGGCAAAGAGCAGTATCAGCTTTAACTGGCTGTGGCTGCTGCTCCCCGTGGGAGCTGCGGCGCTGGGCGGCTGCGGCTATGCCGGTTATAAGGGCTATCGCCACTACATCAATAAAAAAAGAGGGTACGCCGCATGAAAAAATATCTGACTACGCTGCTGGCCGCCTGCTGTATGCTGGCGGCTTTTTCCATGCCTGCATCGGCATTGGAGTATCACTTTGACGGCCCGGACGCAGGACTGTTCGGACGCCCCACCTCGGACGATACCATTTATGTCACGATGGACAAGCCTGTGAATACCGACCGGAGCAAAAACGCCGCCTACATCCCGCCTGCTTTCGGAAGTCCGACCAGCTACACACTAAACGCTGGGGAGCTGCTGACGCCAAACCTTGTGAGCGGTTCAGTCGCGGGAACAATCAGCGGCACAGGCGGTGTGACCGTCCTGCCGCCCTCCACTTCCGGCAGCATCGCTGGTGGAAATACCGGTTCCTACACGCCGGTGAAGTACACCGCGGTCACGAAAGACCTCTATTACAGCGGCGGCTATCTCGGTACGCTGAAAATCCCCACCCTCGGCCTGTCTGTCAAGGTGTATCAGGGGACGGACGCGGACGCGCTCCGCAAGGGCGCAGGACATTTCGCCAGCACCTCCATCTGGGAAGGCAATGTGGCGATTGCGGGCCACAATCGGGGCGTCAACAATCACTTTGGCAAAATTCACACCCTTGACATTGGGGACACCATCAAGCTGACCACCCAACTCGGCACACGCAGCTATGAGGTGTACTCTGTCAGTAAGATCGGCGTGGACGATACCAGTGCCTTGAATGACAGCACGGAGAACATCATCACCCTTGTCACCTGTGTGATGAATCAGCCGGATTACCGCTGGTGTGTGCAAGCGCGAGAAAAATAACGATTGCTTTTGTGATAAAATTCTGATAAAATTACGATAGGAGTGATAGAATAGTACCATGCAAGGAGGAACTGCTATGATCAACATTAGACCTGTTTCGGATCTGCGGAACAAATTCCCCGAAATCGAGAATACCGTGTTGAATACTGGCGAGCCTGTCTATCTGACGAAAAACGGATATGGTTCTATGGTCGTTATGAGTATTGAGCAGTATTCTGCATTGACTGACGATGTAGAACTGAAACTGGATGAGGCAGACCGTGCAGCGGATTCCAGCGATGTTCGCTATTCCGGGGACGAGGTATTCAAGCGCGTGAGAGGACGGATTCATGGACGGAAGGCATTATAAGCTGAGTATCCTGCCGCTCTTTGAAGATGACTTGAATGAAATCGTGGACTATATCAGTGTTCGGCTTCAAAACCCAATCGCAGCTGAAGATTTTGTCGATGCGGTAGAAAACGCAATTCAAGATCGTCTTTCCTGTGCAGAAGCATTCGAGCCATACCACTCTGCGAAAGAGCGCAGGTATCCCTATTACCGAATCCAAGTCAAGAACTATACCATCTTTTATGTAGTGATTGGCGACACGATAGAAGTACGCCGTATCGTTTATAGCCGCCGAGATTTAAGCAAGCAAATTTAAGTCATAAATCCGCTCTGAAAAATCAGGGCGGATTTTTTGACACACGGCGGTATCCGCGATACCATGAACCCATCAAAAGACTTTGGAGGTACACCCTATGAAACGAGGAAGTTTTGCGGCAGGTTTTCTTACCGGATTGTTGGTGGTGGGCGTCACCACCACAGCCTACGCCGCCGGGATCATGGCAGAGCGCAGCACCCACCGCGTATTTGTCGATGGACGGGAAGTACAGATGGAAGCCTATCGTATCAAAGGCAACAACTATGTGCAACTGCGGGACATCGGCAAGGCGGTGGGCTTTGAGGTCTATTGGGACAGCGCCAACGGCTGTGTGCAGGTGGAAAGCGGCAAGCCCTACACCGGGGAAGCGCCTGCAAAGGCAGAACCCGATAAACCGGAATCGCATCCAGAATCCACAGCCCCTACCAATGATGCCGATGTGGATGCCATGAAACAGGACATCATTGACCGCACCAACGCGCTCCGAAAGGAAACCGGCATCGCTGCCCTGACCACCAACGATAAGCTCATGCAGGCCGCGCAAGTGCGAGCCGATGAAATGGCCGCCAGCGGCGCATATTCCCACACCCGGCCAGACGGTCGCAAATATGTTACCGTCACCGATTGTCAATATGTGGGCGAAAATATTCACTGCTTGGAGGAGTGGGCCCTGAAAGAAAAGAGCCTGCCGGAAACCGTCATGTGGGCATGGGCCGCATCTGCGGGACATCTCAAAAACATGACCAATTCCTGTTACGGGAGCATTGGCGTGGGACTTGCCGAAGGCACGGATGAAAATGGAGCGGACTGTTGGTACTGTGTCCAGCTCTTTATGGATGCAGGGTGTTCCATCAGTTGGGTGGATCACCCCGCAGTCAGGTAATAACAATTCAATATTATTTTGTAAAATGCGGACTGTTTTTACAGCCCGCATTTCTATTTCACCGAATGAGGAGGAATTTCCTTTGAAAAAGTTAAAGACACGATTCCTGTCGGCAATCTTGGCTTTGCTGACCTTGCTGACACTGCTGCCCACTTCTGCTTTGGCAGCCTCCGGCAGCGGAACGGGTATCAAGCCCACCGCAAACCCCAATCTCTGGTCTACCCGGCTGACCTCCACCGGTCAGCCTTATTCTTACCGTCCGCCCACGGCAGCAGGCAAGCAACTCTACTGCATGGATCTCGGCTACTCTTATCGCTATGGGACAGCTTCTTTTCTCAACAGCTACACCTACAAAAGCGCCACCGGTGCGGACAGTGATGCCCTGTGGGATGCCGCTGTCGCAGGTACGGGGCTGGGTGAGATGGATGCCATTACCAAAGAGAATATAAAGTGGATGATGACCTACATTGTCAACTACACGGGCGATATCCCCGGCAGTTTGTTCATGGCACTCCAAACGTATATCTGGGATCATCAGAGCGATAAATCCGCAGGTGGCGATACCTCTGGTGACATTGACGCCGGCGGCTTTGCAAACCGTGACACCTACGAGACTTACCTCGGTTATGTGGATTGGCTCTTGGCACAGAAAGCCAAGGAAGACGCGGAATATCAACAGCAGATCGAAGACTACGCTGCCAAGGGTATCATCGCTACTGTGGTGGAAGATGAGTCCGCAAAATGGGCGGTCTATGCCAAATCCAGCGTGTCCGGCCGCCAGAGTTTTTTCGCGTACAATGCGCCCCGCAAATTGCAAGTCGGTAAGGCTCCTGCCCCGGAAGAGCCGGATAATCCGCCTGCCGGCGATGCGGACATCACCCTCAAAAAAGTCATTGCAGGAACGAATACCGGTTTGAATGGTGCCGTATTCAACATCTACCGTGATGGTCAGATCGTCGGCAGTGATGTGACCAAAAACGGCGGCATTATCGAGGTAAAGGACGTCACCAAGGGCTTATGGACGTTCGTGGAGGTGGAGGCCCCGGAGGGGTATGCCCTGGACCCCACCCCCCACAGCGTCTATGTCGATACCACCGATGGCGACAAGCAGTACACTGTTTCCGCCAGCAACAGTCCTCTGCCCAGCCTGAAAATTACCAAGGCAGACGCGCAGACCTTTGCCAAGGTCAAGGCGACCTTTCTGGTGGAGGCCCTGACCGGCAGCTACTCCACCACCGTCACCGTGGACGGCGAAAAGACACTGCCCGATCTCCAGCCCGGTGTGTACCGCGTTACCGAGCAGTCTGTGGAGGAACCGTATATCAAGACCGGCACTCATCAGGACATCGCTTTGCTGGCCGGTGCCGGTACTGTGGAGGCCGCCTTTACCAACTATGTAAAACCCGGTTTGGAGATCCTGAAGAAAAATATTGCCACCGGGGAACCCATTGCCCATGTGACCTACAAAATTGAGCAGATCGACGGCAGCTACTCCACCACCGCGACCACGGACGGCGCGGGGCGTATTTTTTTGGCGAATATCCCCGTGGGCAGTTACAAGGTCGCGGAGGTCAATGTTCCCTCCGATGTGATCCTCTGCGACATTCCCCAGACGATTGCCCTCGGTCCCGGCGAGACCCGCACGGTAACATTCTTCAACGCCATGAAGCCTTCTTTGAAAATCATCAAGCGGTGTGAAGTTACCAAAGACCCCATCCCCAACACCAAGTTCCACATCTGGTGGGCATCGGACAACACAAGCACCGGCGCCATGAATGACCTCGGCAGCTTTTACACGGATGACCATGGCGAGATCATCTTCACGGGCGATGCCCTCAAGAGCGGCTGGTATAAAGTGACAGAGGAAGCCCCGGCATCCGGGTTCGCCCCCGCTGACGAACCGATCCAGGAATTCTATCTGGCTGGCAACGAAAATGCGGTCAAAATCTGGGAGAATCGCCCCCTCAGCGCGCTGGTGGTGTTCAAATATGATGAAAAAACCGGTGCGGCCTTACAGGGCGCGGAGTTCCAGATCCGCTATCTGGGCGGCACCTCCGGTACGGGCGGCACGGTCATCGGCACTTACACCACTTCGGAAAACGGCTCCATCATCCTCACCCGCCTGAAAGCGGGCACCTATATCGTGGAAGAAACCAAAGCCAGTCCGTTTTATTCCATCGACACGCCGCCCCAGACCGTGCTGCTGAGCGGTAAGGATCAGGATGTGGTGACGCTCCGGTTCAGCAACCAGCCTTACGGCTCCGTCCTCATCAAGAAGCTGGCGGATGATGCCAGCAAAACGCCGCTGGCGGGCGCTACCTTCCTCGTCACCGACGATAAGGGTACGTTCATCGGCACCGCCAACGGTGAGTTCACCACGGACAAGTCCGGAGCCATCCAGCTCCCTAAGCTGCCTGCCGGTACGACCATCGTGGCAAAGGAAATGCGTCCCCCGGAGGGGTACGCATTGGACGGCACACCCCAGACCATTACGGTGCAGGCCGGTGAAAACGCGCCTCTGACGTTCTACGATAAGCCCCTTTGCAACCTGACCATTCTGAAGCGGGACGCACTGACAAAGAAACCTCTGGCAAAGGCGGAGTTCATTGTGAAGGACAGTGAGGGCAAGCCCATTGGAACAGACAACGGACGGTTCGTCACCGGCTCTGACGGTACTGTGACCATTACTGCCCTGAATCCCAATGCCACCATTATCGTGTCTGAGGATAAAGCGCCCATCGGCTATATCAAGGATGAGACGCCAAAAACCATTGTGGTCAGGAGCGGTGTACCCAACAGCCTGACCTTTGACAACGAACCTTCTACCACATTGGTGATCCACAAATATATCGAAGGAACGGAGAACGAGCCGCTTTCTGGCGTTGCCTTCAAGGTAGTAGATGGCAGCGGCGCTGCCGTTGGCCCCGATGACGGCGTTTATTACACGGACAAGGCGGGTGAGATCGTTTTGAACGGTCTGGAACCTGGCACTACCGTAGTTGCCCGTGAGATCAAATCTGTGGATGGCTTCGTGCTGGACGGCACACCCCAGGACATTCTCATCAAGGCAGGGACGGTGCAAAATCTGACCTTCTGGAACAAGCGTCAGGGCGCGCTTATTATCAACAAACTGGACGCTGTGACGAAGAAGCCGCTGGAGGGCGTTACCTTCAAGATCACTACGGCTACCGGCGAGTTCGTCCCCGACGAAAACGGGAAAATCAGCTCCAACGGTCTTTACTATACCGACGAAAACGGGCAGATCATCCTCAAGGGCGTCACCGGTACGCTGGTGGTAACGGAGGAAAAATCCATCGACGGTTACACCATCGACGAAAATACCCGCACCCAAACCGTTGTAGTCAACCCCGACGATACGCAGTCTTTGTATTTTTATAACGCCCCCATCGGCGGCGTGGAGCTAATCAAGGTCAATGCGGCGGACAAAACCCAGCGCATCCCCAACACCACCTTCGAGATCCGCCGTGTCAGCGATGGCGGACTGGTGGACACCGTCACCACCGGGACGGATGGCCGCGTGTATGTGCCCTTGGCAAGTGACAGCTATTACGCCGTGGAGACTGAGGCAGGCAAGGGATACCAGATCGACAGCACGCCCATTTATTTTACCGTGGAGGATGGCAAGACCACAACCAAAACGGTGACAAACAAGGCCATCTCCGGTATTCTGATCCACAAGGTCAATGCCATCACCGGCGAGGGCATCCCCGGCGTTTCCTTCATTCTCTATGACAGCGGCAACAATCCCATCGCGCAGGAGACAAGCGATGATAGGGGCTATGTCCGGTTTGAAAACCTGACCGCTGGACGCTACTATCTGCGTGAATTGGAAAATGAGGGCTATATCCCCGACACGCAGAAAAAGACCGTGTATGTAAAGTCTGGTGAAACCACGGAAATCGAGTGGCAGAATACCCCTGTTACCGGGCAAATCCAAATCACGAAGCGCTCTGCGGACTACAATCCCACCAACGGTTTGCCTGCCGGGACGCTGCTGGAGGGTGCGGTATTTGAAATCACCGATAAGGCAGGAAATGTTGTTGATACCATTCGCACCAATAACCGGGGATTGGCCGTCTCCAAGCGGTTGCCCTTGTCGCGGTATTTTGTGCGCGAGGTCAAGGCACCGGAACATTACGGTATCAGCGAAAAGAAACTGACAGTCTACCTTGAACATGAGGGTCAGATCGTCCGCATTGAGGTGCAGGACAGCAATCTTCTGACCGGCGTATCCATCAAGAAAACAGGCCCCGTGCAGGCGGTCCCCAGTCAGCCCATCCGCTATGTGTTCTCGGAAATTAAGAACAGTTCCACCACGACGCTCAATTCCTTTTACTGGCGCGATCAGCTTCCTGCGCAGGTGACGCTGAGCAAAATCGTCACCGGCAGCTACAATCAGCCGCTTTCCTACAAGGTGGTCTATAAGACCAACCTTTCCGGGGACTACCGCACTTTGGCGGATAATCTCTCCACCAGCAAGGTTTATGTACTGGATGCCCGCCCCGCTGTCCTCGGCCTTGCCGCCAATGAGCGTGTAACCGAAGTCATGTTCGTGTTCGGTATCGTTCCGGCAGGCTTTGCACAGGTGGAAACGCCGTACATCTACGCCACCGCCCGCAGCGGTCTTGCCAACAACTCCGGCATTGTGAATGTGGCGGATGTGGGCGGTCTTTACAATGGGCAGTGGATTCAGGCAGTCTCCCGCTGGCTCACTACCGTCTACACCAAAACAACGGTGAAGCTGCCCAAGACGGGGTACTAAGCCTTGCGGCAGAATGACTTTCGCAGCGCCGCCCCTGTGTGGGCGGCGCTTTCCCCGTTGGTTCTCTGGCTGGCGGCAATCGCTGCCTATGCCTACGAGGACGGTATGAACCTCTTTCAATGGATGGGGCGTTTCAGCCAAGTGCTGGAACGCCCCTTTGCCATCGGCTGGACGCCCTACACGCTGAAATGTATGCTGGGGAGCCTGCTGCTCTACGGCTGCGGCATCGCACTCTACTACTCCAACCGGGAGAACCGGCGACCGGGCGAGGAATACGGCAGCGCCAAATGGGGCAGTCCCAAGGAACTGAACCGGAAGTATATGGATCACCAGCATAAGGACGCCAACATCATTTTGACTCAGCGCGTCCGGTTGGGCATGGACGGCTATATCACCCAGCGCAACATGAATGTTCTGGTGGTGGGCGGCTCCGGCTCCGGCAAGACCCGGTTTTTTTGCAAGCCCAATATTTACAGCGCGAATTGTTCCTACCTCATCACCGACCCCAAAGGGGAACTGCTGCGGGCAGCGGGCGGATTACTGGTGGCGCTGGGCTATGAAGTCCGGGTGTTCAACCTGATCGACCCAAGCCAGTCCGACGGATACAACCCCTTTTCATATATTCACAGTGAAAAGGATGTGCTGACCCTCATTGATAACCTCATCAAAAATACCACGCCCCGCAACGCTTCCAGCAACGATCCGTTTTGGGAACGGGGCGAGATCGCTCTGGACTCGGCCCTTATGCTGTATCTCGTCAGCGAAGCACCCTCGGAGGAACAGAACTTTGAGACTTTGATCTACATGATGAATTTTGCCGATGTAAAGGAAGAAGATGAGCAGTACCGCAGCCCTCTGGATATGCTGTTTCGAGCCTTGGAGGAGGAGCAGCCGAACCATGTTGCGGTGAAGCAGTATGCAATATTCAAGCAGGCAGCGGGTGTTGTATGCTCTAAAAGACTTCTTAATCAAGCAGTTGGGAAGTCTCTTAGAA
>OLVO01003222.1_pt1 | contig 13826 bp, 10 predicted proteins | sample 1672571 | NCBI WGS metagenome assembly OLVO01 (sample SAMEA3136700, study PRJEB25190) | human gut metagenome | biome: human gut; feature: human-associated habitat; material: faeces | place: Austria | collected 2013 | reverse complement strand
TGCTGGATGCCAGTGAGAGTCCGATCCTCTGTCTGGTGGGACCTCCTGGAACTGGTAAGACATCTGTAGCCCGTTCTATTGCAGAAGCATTGAATAAGAAATACGTACGCATATGTCTGGGCGGCGTTCATGATGAGGCGGAGATCCGCGGACACCGCAGAACCTATATCGGAGCCATGCCGGGGCGGATCATGGAAGGTATGAAGCGCAGCGGAAGTTCAAATCCGGTGATGGTACTGGATGAAGTGGATAAACTTTCGCATGATTATAATGGGGATCCGGCCAGTGCACTGCTCGAAGTGCTGGATCCGGAGCAGAACGGAAGCTTTACAGACCATTATATGAATGTTCCTTATGATCTTTCCAATGTGCTTTTTGTGTGTACAGCCAATTCCACCGATACCATTCCTGAGCCATTGCTCAATCGTATGGAAGTAATCCAGTTTCCTGGATATACTGCAGTAGAGAAGTTTCAGATCGCGAGACGTCATCTTTTGCCGAAAGCAATGAAGAGCATGGGAATCAAAGCCCAGAATCTGAAGGTGACAGATGAGGCAATCCGCCGCATTATTGAAGAGTATACAGCGGAGGCTGGTGTCCGCGGACTGAAGAAGCAGATGGATGTGTTATGCAGATATGCAGCTGTGAAGCTGGTAAAGGGTGAGCAGAAGAGCATTACGGTAAGTGAGAAGCGTGTAGCAGAATTTTTGGGACATGGAATTCATCATGAGAAGATTCTGGAAAACCCAGTGCCTGGAGTTGTAACCGGTCTTGCCTGGACCAGTGCTGGTGGAGAAATCCTTTTTATCGAAACTTCTTTTACAAAAGGCGATGGAAAGGTGATCATTACCGGACAGCTTGGAGATGTGATGAAAGAGTCCGCCCAGATTGCCATTACTCTTGTGAAGTCCCTCTATCCGGAATTTGCAGATAAATTCAAGGAAAATGATCTTCACATCCATGTGCCGGCAGGAGCAGTTCCCAAGGATGGCCCATCAGCAGGCATCACGCTGGTAACTGCATTATCCTCTCTGGTGACAGGAAAGCCTGCACCAGCAGAAATAGCAATGACAGGAGAAGTTTCCCTTCGCGGCGGTGTTATGCCTATTGGCGGATTGCCGGAGAAGCTGATGGCTGCCCAGAGAGCTGGCGTAAAGCATGTGTTTATTCCATATGAGAATATGGATGATCTTGATGATGTGGCCGATGAGGTAAAAGAGAAGCTTGAGATTACACCAGTTAAGACCGTGCAGGAGGTTCTGGATTACTGTTTACAGCCTGCACGGTAACAGGCTCTGGAAAAGCTGCTGATATAATAATTTTTTTACCAAAACATATTTTCAGGTTCAAAGAGAGAATTAACAATTAAAATTACAAAAACTATAAGAAGTATGTTATAATAAGTGTACTAAATGAAACAACTGCAAAGACAGAAGTGCAGTGCATGGAAGCCGTTACAGAGTATGAGGCTTTCATTAAAGATCAGATTATAACCCAGACAGAAAGTTGGAGGAAAAGTTATGAAGAAAGGCAAATTATTAGCTACGCTACTCTGCAGCGCATCAATGGTTATGGGAAGCATGGTTCCCACAGTACCGGCTATGGCAGATGCTATGAAGGTTGTTACACTTGGCGCAGATCTTTCAGATGAGCAGAAGAACACCATGCTGAAATATTTTAAGGTGGATTCCAGCCAGGCGCAGATCATCTACGTTACCAATCAGGATGAGAGGGATCACTTAAGTTCCTATGTTCCGCTGGAGCAGATTGGTACAAGAACAGTGAGCTGTGCTTATGTGAAGCCTACCACATCCGGTGGTATCAAGGTTCGTACCGCCAATTTGAACTGGGTTACCTGCAATATGATCGCAAGTTCCCTTTCCACATCTGGTGTTACCAACTGTGAGGTTGTTGCTGCCTGCCCGTTTGAAGTATCCGGTACAGGAGCACTGACCGGTATCCAGATGGCATATGAGACTGCCAGTGGACAGAAGCTTGATGAGACCAAGAAGAAGCTTGCTACTGAGGAGATGGTAGTTACAGGTAATCTTGCTGATTCTGTAGGAAAGAATGACGCTACCACTGTTATCAACCAGGCGAAAATGCAGGTTATTGCAGACAATGTTCAGAATGCAGATGATATCTACAATATTGTTGTAAATATCTCCAATAATAACAATGTAACTCTTACAGATGATGAGATTAATACCATCGTAAACCTGCTTCAGCAGATTTCCCAGCAGGACTATGATTACTCTGAGATGCAGGAAACTCTGGAACGTGTAAATGACAATGTAACAGGAAAGGCAGAGGAGAGCAGTGATTCATCAGATGATGAGGACAGTATTGTGGATAATGTAGACCAGAGTGCTCTTGGTGACAATGTTATCGAGAGTTCTACAGAGGATCCGGGACTTGCTGAGGAGACTGGAGCTGCAGATGAGTCAGCTGACGGTGACATCAGTGAAGTTGGCGGAACAGATACTGGTGATGGCAGTGATTCTTCCGAAGAGATCACAGATATATCCCAGCTGAATACAGATTTCCTTGGCGATGATGCGAAAGCGAAATTTGAAAAAGCGAAGACCTTCTGTCAAGGAGAGTACAGCGGTGATGAGGATGCTCTTTACGAAGTAATGGGAGATGATGCTGCAGTTACTGTAACACTTGATTCCGACACAGCCAACAAGCTTTCAATCAAAGTTCTTCAGAAATACCTTGGTATCCTTGGAAATGGTGCTGTTTCCTATCAGGAGGATGGAACTGAGAAATACATTACACCAGAACTGAATATGCTGGATAAAGAGATGAAGAAACTTTTCGGCATTGATGTGATCGATGATGGTGAGTCTTCTGAGGATATTGATGTTCTTGGCGATGCAGTATCTTCTGATGATAAAGATACCCTGTATAAAGATACTATGAAGTTCTTTGAGAAACTTTATGGTGAGAGTTCAGAATCCAGTGATTCAGCTGACGGCTCTGAAAATGTGACAACAGATGAAAGTGCTACAGATGAAGTAGGCGATGAGTCTTATGACGAGACTATTGATGAAGAGTCCTACGAAGAATAACAGACCTGAATTCGGAAGAATACTGTTGAATAGTATGTGTTGATGCTCCAGGAGATGACATGTCTGCTGGTGGAAAAGGTACAGAAACTGATATCCAGTGGGATATTGGGGACTGTACCTTTTTTTGCAGAAAATAACTGTCCTCTTAAAAATAATCAAAACTGTCTATTGAAGACATACCAGTATCTCGCTATGATAAGTGCTAATTAGATACTGCAGTATAAAAAGCAGTGATTAAACAGGAAACATTGGAGCTTGTTTGAGAAATCATTCCTGCAACTTGTGAGGCACATCTTGCAGAATGTTTTTCAATATGTACCAGGTTTCCGGGAAAGAGAGAGAAACCTATGAACAAACAGAATTCTACCATTATGAAACTTGCAGAGACTGCACTTCTTGCAGCACTTTGCTATGTATCTTTTACATTTTTGCAGATTAAGATTCCGGTACCGGGTGGAGATGCTACTTCTCTTCACATCGGAAATACCTTCTGCGTGCTTGGAGCTCTGCTTCTTGGCGGTTGGTACGGCGGTCTTGCTGGTTCTATTGGAATGACTATTGCAGACCTTATGGATCCGGTTTACATTACAGGAGCACCCAAGACTTTTGTCCTGAAGCTTTGCATCGGTCTTATAACAGGTCTTGTAGCCCACAAGATTGCAAAGATCAATGAGACGAACGACAAGAAATACGTATTCAAATGGAGTCTGATCGCTTCTATTGCAGGTCTTGCTTTTAATGTGATCGCAGATCCCATCGTTGGCTATTTCTACAAACAGTACATTCTTGGTCAGCCCCAGGAAGTAGCGAGCATCCTTGCAAAATTAAGCGCCGGTGCTACATTTGTAAATGCAATTGTATCTACAATCCTGGTTGTGATTATTTACAATGCAGTTCGTCCAGCCCTTATTAAGGCAAATCTGATTCGTGTATATGTAACTGCAGCGAATGCGAAATAAGAAGAAAATAACCATCTGGAAAAGTCTGAATATAAGATAAGTGAAAGCTCTGGAATGCCTGAACCGTGTACCGCCATTGAAAGTCAGATTTAAAATCTGACGATAGGAAGCGGGTTCAGGCAATCCGGAGTTTTTTTGTGTTGTTAATGAGACTGAGATGTCTGTTAAAAAAAGAAGATGAATGGCTGGCAGTTTATAAAATTTTAAGATTAGTGAAATTTTTATGACTTTTTCTCAGAACCCCTGGAAACACTGGCAAATTGAGAAATTGTGTGCTACAATGTTACCTAAATCGCAAAAGCAAAGGAGTAGTGCTATGAGTCTGGCAGTAGTAACCCTGAAAAAGGGAGAAGGACGTCTTTTGAAATCCGGCGGAATGTGGATTTTTGATAATGAAGTAGCTTCTATTATGGGAAGCTTTGTAAATGGAGATATTGTACTGGTTCATGATTTTGACGGATATCCTCTGGGAAGAGGATTCATCAATACGAATTCCAGGATTGTGGTACGTCTTCTTTCAAGAGATGAGAATACTGTGATCGATGAGGAATTTTTTGAGAAAAGAGTGCGGGATGCATGGGAGTATCGTAAGAAAGTAACGGATACTTCAAGCTGTCGCGTGATCTTCGGAGAGGCAGATTTTCTGCCGGGTTTTATTGTGGACAAGTTTTCTGATGTGCTGGTGGTACAGTCCCTTGCACTTGGAATCGACCGTTATAAAGAGATGCTGGTGGAACTTCTGAAGAAAGTTCTGGCAGAGGATGGTATCCGGATCTGCGGCGTTTACGAGAGAAGTGACGTGAAAGTACGTAAGCAGGAGGGAATGGAGCCATATAAGGGCTTTATTGGTGAAGAGTTCCCTACTTTGGTTGAAATTGTGGAAAATGGTGTAAAATATCAGGTGGATGTAAAAGACGGTCAGAAGACAGGATTTTTCCTGGATCAGAAATACAATCGTCTGGCAATCCAGAAGCTTTGCAGGAATGCCAGAGTTCTGGACTGTTTTACCCATACTGGTTCTTTTGCTTTAAATGCAGGATATGCAGGAGCGAAAGAAGTAACTGGTGTGGATGCTTCACAGCTTGCAGTTGATCAGGCTACAGCCAATGCAGCTTTAAACGGACTTTCTGATTCTGTAAAATTTATCTGTGAGGACGTATTTGATCTTCTTCCGAAACTGGAAGAGAAAGGCGAGAAATATGACGTGGTGATTCTGGATCCACCTGCATTTACCAAGTCAAGAAGCTCTGTTAAGAATGCAGTGAAAGGCTATCGTGAGATCAATCTTCGTGCCATGAAGCTGGTGAAAGACGGCGGTTTCCTTGCAACCTGTTCCTGTTCACATTTTATGGATTACCAGCTTTTTACCCAGACCATCGGTCAGGCAGCCAGGAATGTGCATAAACGTCTCCGTCAGGTAGAATATCGCACCCAGGCACCAGATCATCCGATCTTATGGTCTGCTGATGAATCTTATTATCTGAAATTTTATATTTTCCAGGTCTGCAGCGACAGATAGGAAAAGACGGAATGATTGCTGGTTGTTTTGTGAACCATAATAGTGAATGTACAGAATCAGGGATAGGGAAATAATATAATAACAAAAGAGCGACAGAAACTTATTCCAGGAAGATAAGTTCACAAGAAAGAAGGTATTTTATTGAAAGAAAAATTTATGAGATTTATGCAGGGACGCAACGGAGTGGATCAGTTTGCAAGATTCACTATGGGAGTGGCACTGGCTGCTATTGTGCTCACCTTATTTACTGGGACCAGAAGTGGAATTGGCGCATTTTTGGATCTGTTTGGAATGGCTGCCATTGTTTATACTTATTTCAGGATTTTTTCCAAAAATATTTCCAAACGTTATCAGGAGAATCAGAAGTATCTTCAGATGACAGATAAGTTAAGAGCCCGTTTCCAGAAAGAGAAGCGAATGATGAGCCAGCGCAAGGACTATCATATTTACAGCTGTCCTGGCTGCGGTCAGAAAATCCGTATTCCCAGAGGCGGATTTAAGAAAGTAGAGATTGAATGTCCCAAGTGTCATACCAAATTTATAAAGAGGCGCTGATATGTTTGGATATATTGTAATGAACAAGCCGGAGATCAAGATGAAGGATTTTGACATGTACAGAACCTTTTACTGCGGACTCTGCAGGGAACTGCGTGAGAAATACGGGATATCCGGCCAGATTACATTAAGCTATGATATGACTTTTGTGATCATGCTTCTTTCCGGCCTTTATGAGCCAAAGACGTACAAGGGTACTACCAGATGTATTCTTCATCCTGTGAAAAAACAGCCGGTTCGAAAGAATGTGATGACAGAATACTGTGCAGACATGAATATACTTTTAACTTATTATAAATGTCTGGATGACTGGAACGATGACAGAAAATATGTGAAGCTTGGTTACGCCAGGCTTCTCGAGGGGAAAAATAACCGTCTGTTAAAACTTTATCCAGATAAGGCGAAGCGGATCGTCGAACTTCTGGATGAGCTTTCCGCTTTGGAGAAACAGGGAGAGACAGATATAGACAGAATGTCCGGGATTTTTGGGCATATTATGGAGGAGATTCTTGCTTACAGGCAGGATGAGTGGGAGAAAAGCCTTCGAAGAATTGGCTTTTATCTTGGCAAATTCATCTATCTTCTGGATGCATATGATGATGTGGAAGAAGATGTGAAAAATAAAGATTACAATCCTTTCGCAGAAAAATATACAATGGAAGGGTTTGAAGGGGAAGTACGCCAGATCCTTATGATGATGATGGCAGAAACCTGCAGAGAATTCGAGAAGCTTCCTATTATTAAATATGGGGATATTCTTCGGAACATTTTATATTCCGGTGTGTGGTGCCGCTTCGAGGAAGTGAGCAGGAAACGCAGGGAAGAACGGGAGAAAGAACATGTTGGATCCATATAGCGTACTGGGAGTTTCCAGAAATGCAACAGATGAAGAAATAAAGAAGGCATACAGAAAGTTAAGCCGGAAGTACCATCCGGATGCGAATATTAACAATCCGAACAAGGATCAGGCAGAAGAGAAGTTTAAGGAAGTACAGCAGGCATATGAGCAGATCATGAGAGAACGCGAGTATGGAAGCAGTGGTGGATCTTCCGGCGGATACGGTGGTTATGGATATGGAGGGTTTGGCGGTTTTGGAGGACAGCAGCGCCAGAGCACTTATGAAGATGAGGAAAGTGTGCGCAGACGTGCAGCAGCTAATTTTGTTCAGAGCGGACATTATCAGGAGGCTATGAATGTGTTGAATTCCCTTTCCCAGAAGAATGGAGAGTGGTATTATATTTCCTCCATGGCGAACATGGGAATGGGGAATAATGTAAAAGCGCTGGAGCATATTCGTGAAGCTGTGCGCCAGGAGCCGAATAATCAGCAGTACCGTATGCTCCTGAACCGGATGGAGGGCGGCGGAAGCTGGTATGAGACACAGCAAGGACCGTTTGGAGGAATGCCAGTGGCAGGGGATGATATGTGCCTGAAGCTTTGTCTGGCGAATGCGCTTTGCGGAATGTGCTGTCCGGGAAGCGGAGTGCTGTGCTGTTGATAAAGTAGAAGTTTATGATACTGTACCGTGGAGAAGGATGCCATTGTACAGTATTCTTTTTTGAGGTGTTTTGATGTTACCAGAGAACAGTAACCTTTGAATGACAGATTTTGTTAAAAATCAATTGACAAGAAAACTCGCACGTATTAAACTGTTAAAGCGTGAAATAGATATAGATACCGCAGACGTGAAGCATCTGACGTTCGTATGGGATAATACAGCTTTTGGGGGCTGCATGACCATTTGTGGGGATTGTGCATCTGGCGTGCGGTAGTATAGGAGGAATCAGATAATGAGTATTCGTATTGGTATCCTGGGATATGGTAACCTGGGACGTGGCGTAGAATGTGCGATCAAACACAATCCTGATATGGAACTGGTGGGAGTTTTTACCCGTCGTGCTCCTGAAAGTGTTAAAATTCTGACAGAGACAGCGAAGGTATATTCTGTAGATGATGCTGAGAAGATGAAAGACCAGATTGATGTTATGATTCTTTGCGGCGGAAGTGCGACAGACCTTCCGAAACAAACACCGGAATATGTTAAGTATTTCAATGTTATAGACAGTTTTGATACACACGCAAAAATTCCTGAACATTTTGCGGCAGTTGACGCAGCTGCAAAGGCTAACGGCAACGTTGGTATAATTTCAGTAGGTTGGGACCCGGGTATGTTCTCACTTAACCGTCTTTATGCAAATGCTATACTTTCAGACGGTAAGGACTATACTTTCTGGGGCAAAGGCGTGAGCCAAGGTCACTCAGACGCTATCAGAAGAATTGACGGAGTTAAGGACGCAAAGCAATATACAGTTCCTGTTGACTCTGCACTTAAGGCAGTAAGAAACGGTGAAAACCCTGAACTTACAACTCGTCAAAAGCATACGCGTGAATGTTATGTTGTAGCGGAAGAAGGCGCAGATAAGGCTCGTATAGAAAATGAAATCAAGACAATGCCTAACTATTTCTCAGATTATGATACAACTGTAAACTTCATTTCAGAAGAAGAATTAAAGGCTAACCACAGCGGTATTCCTCACGGTGGATTTGTTATCAGATGTGGTAAGACAGGTTGGAACGGTGAAAATAGTCACATTATTGAATACAGCCTAAAGCTTGATTCAAACCCTGAATTTACTTCATCAGTGCTTATTGCATATGCAAGAGCCGCATATCGTATGAGCAAAGAGGGACAAAGCGGTTGTAAGACTGTATTTGACGTTGCACCGGCTTACCTTAGCAAGCTAAGCGGAGAAGAACTTCGCAAGAATCTTCTATAATAAATAACACAAGCAAAAGCCGTCTTAGGACGGCTTTTTTATCTGAGAGGGAATATGATTTTAGTAATAGCCGAGAAACCGTCATTGGGCAGAGATATTGCGGACGCACTGCCGGGACAGGTTACAGAGAGAAATAACAGATTTATACGAAAAGGCGACTATGCGGTCACATGGGTATTCGGTCATATGTTGAGCCTGAAAGAACCGGAAGACTATGATATGAAATATAAAAAGTGGTCGCTTGACGATTTACCGATATATTTCGACAGTTGGGAACTCAAAATGGGTGAGGACAGTAATTCAAACAGAAATTACGAAACCAAAGCACAGCGTGTCGGACTTATAGGCGAGTTGCTTGAAGAATCGGAATCTGTTATACATGCAGGCGATCCCGACGAAGAAGGACAGCTTTTAATTGATGAAATTCTTAGGTGGTTTGATTATAAAAAGCCTGTTAAAAGACTTAATACCGGTGATACGACACGCGGCGGCCTTGTAAAGGCGCTGTCACATATGACGGATAACAACGACAGCTTGAATGAGGGTTGGTCGGCATATGCGAGAAGTGTCGCAGACCTTATGATCGGCGTCAATATGAGTCGATTTTTTACATGCTCAAATTCAGGCGTTTTGCTTGCGGTCGGTCGTGTTCAGACACCGACTTTGGGACTTGTCGTAAAACGTGATATGCAGATTGAGGGACATATAAAGACTGTGTATTATGATATTTTTGCCGATGTAAATGTTGAAACGGCTGACGGAAATAAAACCGTTACCGCAAAATATACAAAGAAAAAACAAAAGGGTACTGAAAATAAGCAAATAACTGAGCTTGACGAGGCGGAAAAGATAAAAAATGACCTTATAAACAAACGGTTTGACAATATTAAAATCGAAAAGAAAGTCGTAAATGAAGACCCGCCGTTGCCGTTTAACCTTGTAAAATTGCAAAGTTATTGCAGCAGCCACTTTGGGTATAACCCTGCCGATGTTATGGATATTACGCAGTCACTTCGTGAAACACATAAGGCGATAACGTATAACCGTTCGGATTGTCAGTATCTGTCTGAGGAACATTTTAAAGAGGCGCCTAAAACGTTGGCACAAGTTGTGCAGAATATTAAATTCAAGCCGAGTGAACTTGACCCGACAATTCATTCAAAGTGTTTTAATGATAAAAATATCACCGCACATTTTGCGATTATTCCGACAAATAACAAGGTTGATTTGAACAAGCTTACAGAACGCGAGAAAAATGTATATCTTGCGGTGTGTAAATATTATATGGCACAATTTTTGCCTAAGGCTGTTAAAGAAAAAACAAAAATGACGATTGAACTTGACGGTGAATATACGTTGGTGGCATATTCGACAGTCGTTTTGAAAAAAGGATATACGGCCATATTCAAGGATATAAAAGCCGAAGAAGTTACGGAACTTAGCTCTATTGCGGACGGTATGTATTCGGGAACTGCGATTGACACACGGTTTGAGGAAAAAGAAACAAAGCCGCCGTCACGATACACAAAGGCAACCTTGAATGAGGATATGACAAGGATTGCGAAGTATGTAACTGATCCCGAGGTTAAGAAAATGCTTTTGGAAAAGGATAAAGATAAAAAAGGTGAAAACGGCTCAATCGGAACTTCCGCAACGCGAAGTACGATTATCGACAGCCTCATAACAAAAGGCTATGTTGCCGAAGACGGAAAACGGCTTATTTCAACGGAGCTTGGACGTGAACTGTACCGCATATTGCCCGATGAAATCAAGAAAGCTGATATGACGGCAAAATGGTGGGCGATACAAGAAGATATTCGTTCCGGCGATAAGACGTATAAATCGCTTACGGACAATGTGCTTGATACGATAAAAACAGTAATTTCCAATTCGTATCCGGCGGTAAATCAAGCCGTTATGACAAAGGCGGTAACGGAAAAATATCACGAAGTAATCGGAACTTGTCCGCTTTGCGGCGGTAACGTTATAGAGGGAACAAGGGGATTTGGGTGCAGTAATTGGCGTGAGCCGATGAACTGTAAATTCACTGTTTGGAAAAATCAAACAAAAGGTATGTTCTCAAATGTCACAATAACTTTGCCTATGGCTAAAAAATTGCTTGCGGGTAAAAGTGTCAGAATGAAAAAACTGTTGAAGAACGACGGTACGACATTTGACGCTGACGTTGAATTGAAAGTAGATAAAGAATCGCAATATCCCGTACAATTTGTTTTTGCACCGCCGAAACCGCTCGGAAAATGTCCGAAGTGTAACGGTGACGTTGTGGAAAGTATGAAAGCATTTTCGTGCAATAATAACTGCGGATTTATTATATGGAAGAAATCTGATAGGGGATTATTTAAGAAAACAACAATAACTCAAACAATGGTCAAAAAATGGCTTGCGGGTGACAAGGTGCGATGTAATAAGCTTATGGGTAAAAACGATACGGAATTTAAAGCGGACGTAACTATGAAATATAACCCCGACAGCGTGTATAACGCACCAGATTTTACATTGGAATTTGTGAATGACGAGAAAAAAGACGTATCTCAATAAAATGAGATACGTCTTTTGTTTTAAACCAAAACAGAATGACCGCATTCTTTTGTGATTCGTTGATTAAGTTCGTTGGCAAGATTGTTGACTGTATCTTTGTTTGAGCCGCAAACTGATACTTTTGCACCCGATTTTAAGGTTATTTCCAATTTATAATTAGAGCCGAAGTGCAAAAACAAAAACGGAAAAATTATAGTCCAGCAACATATAATTGCCCAACATATATGATACCAAGTATATACTTTTTTGACGTGCATAGTGGCTATATCATCATATCTGACAACAGGCATTTTGTTTGCTTTTTTAGGGAACGTCTTGACTTCCATACAATCATTCTTTGCAAGAATGGTATATTGAATGTAGGTAACAATTAAAGCGAAACGCATACCTTTTGTGGTTGAAAAAGTGTATTCGGTATAGTCGTCGCTGTTGTCAACGGCTGCGTCGGAAACTGTAGGTTGTTCATAGTTTAAATCTTGTGTACTCATTATAAATTCCTTCTTTCATTTGTATTGAATTTATAATACCATATTTAAGGATTTTAGTAATGGACCTGTGGTGATAAAATAAACCCCATCTATAAAACAGATGGGGTTGGATACTGTAGACAAAACCTCTATGGTTTTGTCTACTTTATTTTTGGGAGTTTGAGGTGCAACCTCAAGTTTCAATCATTTCTGGTGACATGTGCGGCAGAAATGGCTTAAAATCTAAAGTTTCGACTTTGGAGGAACTTTACGATTTTTTCTCTGAAAACACTCAAAAATCACATCGCAAGATGTGATTTTTGGAGCTGTCGACATTTTGTCGACAGGCTCACATCTTATATTTCCGGTGCAAGATAATTCTTCTTTGCAAGTGCCTTTTCAATAAGGTCAAGTGTTTCCTCACTGTCGGCTTTTACTGTATGATAGTGATACCCCGATGTGATATTCATAAGTGCCGATGATTTACCGCTGACAAGTCCGTCTATACATTGCTGAACATTTCTTCTTGACGCGACATTAAGTTTAGCCTCGATTTTTCCGTAAACTCTGTGCCACACAAACACATCAACAACCGTTCCGCCTATATCGACAATCGTTGTAAGCTCATCTTCCGTTTGGTCATTCGTATGATATACCTTAAACACTCTCGTATGTGCCGCCACATCATTTATCACATATCCCTTGTTGGTAGATAAAATTTCATATCCTGCCGCCTTTAAAAGTGCTATATCCTGTACGATAACCTGTCTTGAAACGTCAAGTTCTTTTGCAAGCATACTTCCTGACATTGCTTCATCATTTGTGGTTATAAGTCTTACAATTTCCTGTCGTCTTTCGACTGCGTTCATATTAAGTCCCACAACCTTTCTTTAAATTGCGTGAAGATTTTTTAATGACAAATCAAGAATCGGTGACGAATGAGTAAGCGCACCGCTTGAAATATAGTCAACTCCTATATCAACAAGTCTTTCAACATTTTCCTTTGTCACGTTGCCGCTGCACTCCGTTTCAGCTTTTCCGCTGACAAGTTTAACAGCCTCTTTCATATCTTCAACGCTCATATTATCAAGCATTATTATATCCGCACCTGCGTCAAGTGCCTCTTTAAGCATATCAAGATTTTCAACTTCAATTTCAATCTTTCTTACAAACGGTGCATATTCCTTTGCCATTTGTACAGCCTCTTTAACTCCGCCTGCGGCACCGATATGATTGTCCTTTAAAAGTATTCCGTCACTCAGATTATATCTGTGGTTATATCCGCCGCCTACTTTTACCGCGTATTTTTCAAATACACGCATATTCGGTGTGGTTTTTCTTGTATCAAGAAGTTTTGTTTTACTGCCTTTTAAAAGGTCGGCTATTGAACGTGTATATGTCGCAATACCGCTCATTCTTTGGAGATAGTTAAGTGCCGTTCTTTCGCCCGAAAGAAGCACGCGTATATCACCTCTTACAACACCGATTTTATCGCCGTTCTTTACGGTATCTCCGTCTTTTTTTGTAAAAGTAACTTCTGTTTTGCTGTCAAGCAATTCAAATGTTCTCTTAAAAACGTCAAGTCCTGCGATAACGCCGTCCTGCTTACAAATAAGCTCAACTTCACCAAGCTGATATTCACGCATTACCGAATTTGTTGTAATATCTTCGCTTGTAATATCCTCTCTTAACGCACTCAAAATAAGCTCGTCCGCATTAAGCGCCATTGTTATATTATTCATGTTTCTTTCTCTCCCTTTCTATCTCCTCAAGAATTTCATCTTTGTACTTGTCTTCGTAATTCTTGTATAAATCCTTATCTATCGTAACTTCTCTGTCACTTGTCTTACTGTATGTTTCAATCATACGTTTTGCCGCACGTTTTGCAAAAACAAGACTTTCAAGAAGTGAATTG
>OLVO01003204.1_pt1 | contig 13880 bp, 9 predicted proteins | sample 1672571 | NCBI WGS metagenome assembly OLVO01 (sample SAMEA3136700, study PRJEB25190) | human gut metagenome | biome: human gut; feature: human-associated habitat; material: faeces | place: Austria | collected 2013 | reverse complement strand
TTTCTTTTCTTTTTCGGTCTCAGGGGTATTCTCTGAATCCTCTTCTATGATCTCTTCCTGTACAGTCTCTGCCTTGGTCTCCTCAGTTTTGGTTTCTTTGGCTTCCTCTGTTACATCTTTTTCTTCTTGTAATTCCTTCTTAATCTTTTTTAGATATTGCTCCATTTCTTTTCCTTGGATTGAATTGGTCTTTAATTTATTCATCGTTTCTAATTGATCTGTTGTTGTTAAATATATAGCATCTAATTCTTCTTTATTAAATACTTTTCTTTGAATTTTATCCATACTTTCACCAAATTCTTCAAAGTCTTCTTCAAAGTCAAATATCTGTGAATGTGGCTTTACATTTATTATTTCTTCTTCCCCTTCTTCTAAAGCTTGTACTTCATCTTTATTACTATATTTCCAAAATTCAAAGATACTTTTTTTATGGCTATCTATTTCTTCGATGAATGCTGTTGCATTTTCTATCTTTTTTATTAAATTTACATTTTTTAATTTTAATGCATTAATATCCATTTTGCTATTTTTTAAATCATTTTCTTTTTCATTTGCCCTTTTTCCTTTTTCTACTACTTCATCTAATGTATATTGTGTTTTTAAATCTTCGTCTATTTCCTCTATCTTAGTTTTTTCTTCTTTACTTTCTTCGGACGGGGAATTGCATCCTGAATACTGCCCAGATTAATCATACTCACATTAGGCATATTAAGAAGATCGTTCAGATTCAGTCCGTTATTCATCTGCTGGGTCATGGTGTCAAAGCTTTTCTGCATACAATCATTACAGATATGTATATTGTTAGGAAGCTCGATCATTTTGCCTGCCTGGCTCTCCGGACGATGACAGAGAAAACAGAATTTCTCATAATCGCTGTCATCTTCGTGATCATCGTTCTTCTCTGTTATATCGCCATCGATGATTTCGTCTTTTTCATCGTCAAAATGTTCAGTCATATAATTATTTCCTTTCCTGCTGCTGTTATCAGGCTAACCAGCAGTCTTTCCTATCTTATGTAAAAATCATTTTTGTTTTCTTATTGTACCATACTTTTCTCTGATTTAGAAATTAACTTTTTATAAAATGTGAAAAGGGGAGCCTTATCAGCTCCCCTTGCATATTACTGATTACCATCCGGTCTTGCACTCAATGTAACAGTTACTGTCGATTCCTCATACTCTCCGTTATTTAACCGTGCCACCTCAATTTCGATTTCTTCACCAGCTGAATAATACTGAAGCTTATCGTTGATATCAGCCTTACTTGAAACCTTCTGGCCATCCAGCTTGGTAATAATATCACTTTTCTGGATTCCGGCATTATCTGCTGCCTCTCCCGGATACACATCCATAACAAATGCACCAGATGGCATATTATACATCTGGATTGCTTCTCTGGAAAGATCGGCGAATTTAACTCCCAGATAGCCAATCTGTGACTCATCTGAAACTTTATCCCTTGTCTTACGATTCATAAGTTCTTCCAGAATGGGCTGTGCCTTGGAAATCGGAATGGCATATCCGGTTCCCTCTACACTGCTTGATGCAATTTTGGCGCAATTAATTCCAATCAATTCTCCCTGCATATTTAAAAGGGCACCACCACTGTTGCCAGGATTAATTGCTGCATCTGTCTGGATCAGCTCCTCATAAGTATTGGAATCGGACTGAACAGTGCGATCCAGGGCACTTACCCAGCCAGATGTTACAGTCTGACCATAACCAAGTGCATTACCAATGGCAACCACCTGCTCGCCAACAGCAAGATCATCCGAATTGCCAAGCTGGGCAATTTTGATCTGACTCATGGTTTCTTCCGGAATGTCACTTTTTTCAACTGCAATCACCGCAAGGTCTGTATCCTCGTCAGTTCCTTTTATCTTTGCGGAAACTGCACCATCAATATTCAAGTCTCCATTTCCATTTATATAATTCTCAGTTTCCTGTTCTGCACTTACCACATCACTTCCGATAAAGCAGACACTCAGTGTAGTGGCGCCCTCCACTACATGATTGTTGGTAGCAATGAGAAGTTCGTCATCATTCTCTCCGACAATAATACCAGAACCGCTTCCTGTGCTGGGATATTCCATTCCGTAGCCGAAAAAGCTGCGAATTTCCTGCATGCTTACTGAAGTGATTGCCACGACTGAGGGCATTGCAGCCTGGGCAACCCCTGCAACGGGACCTTTTTCATTTGCTACAATTTCTGCATTGATGCCTTCGCCTGCATCTGTGCTTTCTTCTGCCGTAGTACTGGCAGATGCTGAAGAAGTAAGTGTCTCTGCAGTTCCTACTGCAGTCTGAGTTTCTTTCTTAAAATATTTATCCGACACCATATTCACTGCCTGAAATACCAGACCTGCCACCAGACCAAAAATCACAGCCAGCGTAATAGTATTTCCTGCTTTCCTTCCCAAACCGGAAGATGCTGCCTTATCATTATGAAGTCTGTGATGTCTTCCTTTCTTTTTTTCCTCAGGCTTCTTCTCCTGTTCATCAACCTGATAATGCGCATATCTGGGTTCCGAAGATTGGGACTCAAAACCGCTGTCTTTGGATGAATTTCCGGAAGTATCTGAATTATTGCTGGAAGCGTAATAATTTCCATTGTCTGTGCTTCCTGCACCATCTGAATTTCTGCTGCTGGTATATTTGTAATGATAAGTTACATTTTCATTCAATTCATCTTCGGGGGCCGCTGTCTGATCCGATGCAGCCGATCCGGATTCATCTGTATTCTCTGGCTGTTGGGAGCTGCCATCCGTTTTCTCTGGCTCCTGTCCCCAATTCCATTCATCACTCATTTTCTGCTCCCTTCTATGTTCATAAACAGTGCTGCTGTTCACGTTGGAATCTGCAGCATTCTGTAACATTTTCTTTTATTTATGATACAAGTTTAGCAAGCAATTGTGTTGAAAATGTGATAGATTCATTAAGAAAAGGTGACACGAAAAAAAGTGTCACCTTTCATAGCCACAGTCCCTGTTCACGAAGTGCATAACTGTAAAAACACTGAACAGTTACTCGTTTTTCCAATATTCACGGTTCATAGTACAAAACAAAATCACCTTTTTCGGCAGCTTTTTATATCTTTTTCCAAGAAAATATCCCATATATTTGAAGCCACTTTGCCCTGCCAGCTTGGGAACCAGCCAGATATGCCCTGTTTTTATAAGATAAGCCAGGCTCTTTTTTACAAGGCGAAGTCCCTCTCCCTCTGACGGTACTCCCTCAAAAATCTCCGGATGATCTGCCTGGGAAACACCCAGATCAAAATTCCGGTGAAACTGCTGTCTGCATGAATAATTGTGTGAATGGATCACACAGGCATCTGCAGCATAGGCAATTCCATATCCCCGCTTTGCCATAGTTCCTGCATAGATCATGTCTTCATTAAAAATAGCTTTTTTTACAAAACCGCCAATTTCCTCATAAATACTTTTCTTATAAGCTGCACACACATTGGAGCAAAAATAAGTTTTTATTCCATATATGCCAGTATCTTTTTCCCATTTTATAGAAGAAGTTTCCGGATAATTAAATCTTCTGGTGTATTTTTCCAGGTAAGCACAGTCCTCCCGAGCCAGCTGTCTTGCGTAGGCAGCTCCAACTTTGGAATTTTCCTGCAGTGGACGGATCAGATTTCCAATCAGATTTCTGTCTGCCGGAACTGCATCCTGAGTCATAAATACCATAATATCTGAATCAGACAGTCTTGCTCCCCGGCATCTGGTTCCACCGTGGTCAAAATCCGCCTTTTTCAAATGTACCACGTCCACTTTTGGAAATTTTTTCTCCCAGGCCGTGTTCCAGAATTTTTCTTCTGTATTCATAACAAGAATTTTTTCCACTGGATAATTCTGTGTGGAAAGAGAATCCAACAAATTTTCAAATTCTTTTCCCGGACGGTATGCGGGAATAATTATGTCAACTGTTTCCATAGTATCTCTCCTCTTTCGGTTTCTGCACGAATAAATATACTTTCGCAATATGGTAACAATGCTGGCAGAGCGCACATCCTTTTCGCGAAAAAGGGACCACTTCCTTTCGGATGGTCCCTTTAAATTTTCAATCATGGAATATTTATCTACTGATCAATATCCGCTTCCATCTTCGAAACCGCCATCGCCGGAGCTGTCTCCACTATAATCTCCGCCGCTGTAGTCTCCTCCATTATCGTAACTGCTTCCAGAATCACTTCCACTGTCATAACTGCCATCGCTATAATCGCCGCTATAGTCTCCACTATAGTCGTTTCCGCTGTCATAGCTATTGTCGTAGCTGTTATCATAGCTGTTGTCGTAGCTGTTATCATAGCTATTGTCGTAATCGCTTCCACCATAATCGTTGTAATCATAGTTTCCGCTTCCGTCACCCTGCCATACAATATCAGAAGAATTTCCTGCTTCATTACTTGCAATCGGAGACTGGTCAACCAAGGTATCTGCACCGCCTACAAGCTCAATGATCCGGGCATTCGCCTCCACGATGTTCTGTGACGGCTGGTAATTCTCATCAGCACCATACAGAAACTTATGAAGTTCCTTTACATTATCCTCCAGCGTGTCTGCAACAACCATGCTGGCCTTCTTCACATCCGCAAATTTGTACTTGGCTGGGAAACCGGTAGTATCTGCAATGTTATACCCCATCAGCGTCGGAATCAGGTTCAGAATCTCAGTCTTCGTGATGGATGTGGAAATCATAGGAAATACCTCGTCCATAATATTGAAAATGGTGGTAATTCCTGCTGCCTTTGCTTTGTCAACCATCATTCCGATCACACGGCGCTGACGCTCAGTACGTCCCATATCCATGCTTGCAGTGTAACGGATACGACAGTAAGAAACTGACTGTACACCATTCAGATGGTATGTTCCAAGGATTTCCTCCTCGTTCTCCGGCTTGGGATCCGGCAGTTCTACTGGCGTGTAGCTTTTGCCGGTCTCCTGGGAAGTTTCTATACAATAGTCATTCATAAACACCATTTCCGCATAGGAAAGAGGAATATCAAGACCGCCAAGTGCATCTATTGCAGCTACCATTGCATTAAAATTAACAGTTACGTAATCCGTAATTTTCAGGTCAAGCATGGTATTCAGCATGGAAATGGCCTGTTCCGGACCACCATATGCGTAAGCAGCATTTGCCTTGGTATAAGTATCATTTCCAATATCCAGAAGAGTATCACGATATACGGAAGCAAGCTTCACCTCTTTGGTATCATTATTAATACTTGCAATGATAATGGTATCACTGTTCTGTGCATCAAGCGCAGCATTCTTGGAACGCTGGTCGATTCCGAAAAGTGCATAAGTTGTATAGCCAGACATCTGTGGTGCTGTCACATTCGTAACAATCTTGCTCTCATCCAGCTGAGGTGTCTCAATCTTGTTCAATCTGGAATCAATCTGTCCATATACATACAATCCGCCAATAAACAGCAAAAGACAGATAATTTCCACAATAAACAAAGCAGTCCTCTTTTTTCTACCAGGTCTTGCCATTTTTCTTTCCTTTCTCAATACGCATTCTTATTAATGAATCCTTTAAAGATCGTCATAAACATTATCTTGATATCAAGCCCTACAGTCCAGTTCTCGATATAGTAAAGATCACACTCAATCCTCTTGCGGATGGAAGTGTCACCTCTGTATCCGTTTACCTGTGCCCATCCGGTCAGCCCGGGTCTTACCTGGTGCTTCACCATATATCTCGGAATCTCTTCACGAAACTTTTCCACAAAAAATGGTCTCTCAGGTCTTGGCCCTACCAGACTCATATCTCCCTTTAAAATATTAAAAAGCTGGGGAAGTTCATCAAGGCTGGTTCTTCGCATAAATCTGCCGATTGCTGTAACCCTGGGATCATTTTTTACTGTCCAGGCTTTCTTCTCCTCTGCCTCCGGCTGAATCTCCATAGAACGGAATTTATACATCCAGAAAGTCTGATTATGGAGACCCACACGTTCCTGACGGTAGATCAGCGGTCCAGGAGAAGTGAGCTTTATCAGCGCACATAGTACCAGCATGATCGGCGACGCCACAATGATTCCAATAATGGAGCCACAGATATCCATTATTCTTTTTATCATGGCATTAAAAGTATTACTAAGAGGAACATACCGGATATTGATCACCGGAAGTCCCAGAATATCCTCTGTATATGGTTTCGTAGGAATAATCTTATTATAATCCGGAATAAATTTTGTATGCACTCCTGATTTCTCACAAAGCGCTACAATCTCCTCCAGTCGGTAATATTCACTTAATCCCAGTGTAATCGCAATCTCGTCAAGCCTGTTCTCCGGCAGGATCACGTTTAGATTGGCAATTCTTCCGATCACCTTGACGCCTTTATACATGGTACCTGCAGTAATATTGTCATCCAGAATGCCTCTTACCACATATCCCCACTGAGGGTTCTGTTGAATGCGGTCAATATACTCTTCTGCAGCCCGGCTGTACCCAACCAGCACTACCTGTTTCTGGTTCAGTCCTTTCTTTCGCATTTTGCGCAGGCTGTAGAAAATGAACATTCTTGCTCCCCAGCTTGCCACAATGCAGATTCCGTAAAACATATACAGTACAGAACGGGAAATATCGCCTTCTTCAATGGTATACAAAATAAATGTAGTGATCAGAATACCAAGAGAATTGGCTTTCACAATATTAGACAGCACAAGACGTCTTCCCTGCATCCGCATTGGTTCATACAGCGAAAACGCATGATACAGCAGAATATACGCCGGCAGAATAAATACCAGTGCAGACATATACTGCTGGAAGCTTCTGGCCCGGACTGCATTTGCTGCAAAAGGTCCGATAAATCTCAGCGCCCAGGCAAACATATAAGATAACGTAATTACACAGGCATCTATAACGACATGGAGCCGACTGAAGTTCTTCTGATTATCTTTAATCAATCTCTGCCACCTCTGCCCTTCTTCGCATGTTGCTGGTTCTGTCACTCACAGCAACCTTCACAAACCTGTTCCTGCTGCGCGTTTCATCCACATCTCACGCTTTAAGCACTATCTGGTCTGTGACTTTCTCTATCTTATAATAGATAAAACAGAATTGCAATAAATTCTTCATACATTAACACGAAAAATAGTTACGAAATAATAACGAATCACTTCTGCACAAACTTTTTATACCATAAATCTGTAAATTATATTCCACCATAGTTCCAGCTGGATTCTGGCATATCTTCCAAGATTTCTGATGTGGAACTTCACTTTTTTATTTCTATGACTGATCTGGAACCCATTTTTGATTCCTGCCACATACTCCCTGCCCATTCCCTTCTGGGAAAAAAACAGGATCTTCATGCCAAAGCCCGGCACCAGAAAAGGTAGATTCAAAATAATCTGAAGAACCGGCATATTTTTGTAGATCAGATAAATATTATTTCTTGAAGAATATCTGGTCTTAAACTGATTGTATCTGGAGCCGCTTGTTCCGCTGCCCACATGATAGACCAGTGCAGTTGGCACGTACCAGTTCTCATATCCAAAGATTCTGGCACGATAGCCCACATCAATATCTTCCAGATATGCAAAATGCTCTTCATCAAAATATCCGATTTTCTCAAAAACCTTCTTACGGTAAATAGCTGCGCCAGCGCATGAAGCAAATATCCGCCCTTCCTTCTCAAAGGAATGAATATCCTTTCCTTTGCCCCGGGCATATGCCCAGCCAAGAGCAGAATAATAATTTCCTGCATCATCCAGTTTATTCCGGTCATGATAACAGATCATCCTTGCACTGCAGGAGAAGGCCTTCTTATGACGCTTTATAGCTGCCAGCATTTCCCCCACAAAATTCTTATCTACTTCTGTATCGTTATTCAAAAGGAGCACATAAGGTGTCCGTGATGCATAAATCCCCTCATTTACAGCTCTTGAAAAGCCGAAATTATCTGGCAGCTCCACAATGTGTACCCAGGGAAAGTTCCCCATTACAAAGGCAACGCTTCCATCTGAGGATCCATTGTCCACCAGAATGGTCTCAAAATTCTGAAACGCCTGCTGCTCCAGGCTTGAAAGCACACCCTCCAGATATGCCATCCCATTATAATTGGGAATAATGACTGATACTTCCTGCATAATATCTCCTTAGTCTTCCTCCTTTTTGCCGGTCATGCCCGGAAGTGGTCTTAAAGAATAATTCCACTTGGTCAGGGAAAGATTCTTATTATAATTGGGATCACCGTTCTTCAGAATATCGATCCAGTTACATCTCATATATTCGATTTCCCGCTGGAAACGTCTGACTTTCACCTCATTGTTCTCTGCTCCGCGGGTCTTGGATTCCATATGGTAAAGCCTTGCATAAGGATCATAAACCACCAGATAACCTGCTTTCGTAGTCTTCAGACACAGATCCACATCGTTAAAAGCAACTGCAAGTTCTTCTGTGAAGCCACCCACTTTATCAAAAGCACTGCGCTTCATCATCATACAGGCTGCAGTTACAGCGCTCATATCCTGTAAAATAGACGCCTTGTGGAGATATCCGGTACGATCCGCAGGCATATCCACAAACATATGACCTGCAATTCCACCAATTCCGATCACACAGCCTGCGTGCTGGATGGTATTGTCCGGATAGATCAGTTTCACGCCTACTGCTCCCACTTCTCTTCGCTGACACACCCCCAGCATTTCTCCCATCCAGTCCTCTGTAATGACCGTTACATCATTATTCAGAAAAAGGAGATATTCACCCCTGGCATTTTTGACCCCAAAGTTGTTGATCGCGGAATAGTTGAATTCCTTTTTCCAGCAGATCAGATGGATCCTGGGATCCTCTGAAATCTTCCTGTAATAATCGAAAATCTCATCTGTAGTGCTGTTATCCTCGGGTCTTCAGAAAGCTTCCGGTAGTAACGGAAGATCTCGTCGGAACTGCTGTTATTCTCCACGATAATGATCTCATAATTGTCGTAGAGTGTGTTCTTCTTAATAGATTCCAGGCATTTCTCCAGAGTTTCCTTCTCGTCTTTATTGGGAATGATAATGGAAACAAGCGGATGTCCCTGTACCGGGTATTTCACTCTGTAAAATCCAAGATCTGGAGTATGGCTTACAGTGCCTTTTACTCCAGTCCTCTCAAGATGTGCCTCGATAGCACGTTTGCCAGCTTCAAAAGCGTACATCTTACTTGCAGGATTATCAGCAGTAGATGCCTTGTGGGTACGCCAATGGTACAAAATCTCCGGTACATGCACCACTTCCCTGGCTTTTTCCACACAACGGAAAATAAAATCATAGTCCTGTGCTCCGTCAAATTCCCTGCGGAATCCGCCCACTTCTTCTACAAGCTGCCGCCGCACAACAAAAAAGTGACAGATATAGTTATTGGAACGAAGCAGATCAATATTAAAATCTGGCTTCAGGTGCGGCTGAAAATGCTCGTCCAGTTCAGCAGTCACCTTATCCTCATCTGTGTATACTGCATCCCCGTGCTCATGCTGGTTCAGTGCATTCACAACCTCGTAAAGAGCATTTGGCGCAAGAAGATCATCATGATCCAGAAGCCCCACAAATTCTCCCTTTGCCATGGCAAATGCAGCATTGGTGTTCTCTGCAATCCCTTTATTCTCAGTAAGCTCCTGCCAGCGTACTCTCCTGTCCCTGCTGCTGTATTCTTCCAGCACTTTTCTCATAGACTGATCTTCCGGACTTCCATTGGCAATGCAAAGCTCCCAGTTCTCATAGGTCTGTGCTTCCAGTGAATCGATCATCTGCCGCAAAAATAATTCCGGAGTACGATAAGCCGGAACTACCACGCTGATAAGAGGTGCGTAAGCAAATTTTTTCTTTCTTTGTTTGTCAAGGACCGTCTGGTCCGGCACATATGCCGCGTACCAGGGACCATAAGGGATCTCCTCCGGCTCAAAGCGCTCGTGCAGCCGTATCCAGAACTCCCTTGGACCATAATGCTTCAGATACAAAAGTCCCTTCTGGATCATGTAAGGAGATAATTTTTTGAAGAAACGAGACCACTGGATCCGTCCCTCTGATCCGTTTTTATCGCTCATATTAAAATCCTTTGCTTTTATAATGACCCTATTTTAACATTGAAGAAACAATTTTGCAAGGAAGCTGTAAAAGAAAGGTTGAATTGAACCACATTTTAGGATATGATTATATTTGTATTATATTTTTTTATTTTACAGGAAAAATATACTATATGTTATACTTGCAGCAGAATTGTATCTGCACTGTCAGAAAGAGTGTTACGATGTTGTTCTCAGACATCACTGCAGATACCCTTATTTTAATACAGGAGTTCATTATACTATGAAAAAGCGAAAGATAACCTCAGTTTTTCTGGCTCTTGGTCTTTTCGCATCTCTTCTTTTCCAGGTTCCCATATCTGCAGAAGAGGCAGACCAGAGTGCAGCAGTTGAAGCATCAAGTACCATATCTACCAATTCCATTTCCGGATGGCCCCAGGCTTCCGATATTTCTTCTGAAGCGGCTGTAGTCATGGAGAATACCACCAATACCATTCTCTATTCCAAGAATGCAGACGAAGTACTTTTCCCCGGAAGTACAGTCAAGATCATGACCTGTCTTCTGGCTCTTGAGAATACACAGCTCACAGATGAGGTTACCATGACCGCCACCGGAGTTTCCGGTGTCACAGACGGTGGTGCCAGTATTTCCTCACAGGTTGACGAAGTCTTCACTGTAGAGCAGTGCCTGTATGCCATTATGGTTGCCTCTGCCAATGATATTGCACTGCAGATTGCAGAGCATGTAGGCGGTTCTGTAGACGGCTTTGTCCAGCAGATGAATACCCGGGCACAGGAGCTTGGATGTACCAATACCGTATTCACGAATCCCACCGGACTTCCGGATGACAACCAGCACACTACAGCCCACGACATGGCGCTGATCATGCAGGCCGCCATCCAGAATGAGTCTTTCAGAACCATCGCAGCAGCCACCAGCTACACGATCCCTGCCACCAATAAAGCGGCAGCCCGTAACCTGACCAGCAAATTCACCATGACAGATACTGGCAGCACCGGATTTTACGAAGGATGTATCGGCGGTAAGGAAGGTTATACGGAAGCCTCCGGAAGTACACTGGTATGTGCAGCCCAGCGAAATGGCATGACTCTGATCAGCGTAGTCCTGAAAGGTGCTTCCGGTCAGACAGCTCCTGATGCAGCCTCTATTCTCAATTATGGATTCGATCAGTTTGTAACTTTATCCCTTGGAGACAGCGATTTCAGCATTATCTCCGGCGGTGACGTAGTAGTTCCAGCCGGCACCGGTGCCGATAGCCTTACCACAGAAGATTCCCAGAACGGCGACCAGATTGACCGCACCTACCTTTTTAACGGCACTTCTGTGGGATCTGCAGTCCTTGAAGTTGTTCAGTCTGATGATACTGCTTCCGTCCAGGAAGGTCAGCAGCACATGCAGGCGGCCAAGGACTACTCCGATAATCACACTGAAATTCCGTATTTTGTAATTGCCGGTGTATTCTTACTTCTTCTGATTCTTTTGATCTGGAGGATCGTGAAAATTGTAAAATCCTAATAAAAAGCCCAGTCAGGACAGGGTATCTTCCTCTCCCGACTGGGTTTTTATCTTAGTTCTGCATCAAACTATTTCATCCTTCTTCTCATACGCCATCCTGAATGCACAATCCCCTCTCACAATACTCAGATTCGGATTGTAATACGGATCACCTTTTTTCAGAAAATCTCTGTAACGTTCCCGGAAATGATCCACCTCTTTCTGAAGACGCGCCTTCTTCTCCGGCGTATTCTCCAGTCCGCGTGACTTAGATTCATAATGGTACAGGCAGGCCTCCGGAGTAAATACAACCAATTTACCAAGTGCCCTTGCCCTAAGACAGAAGTCAATATCATTCAGTCCCACTGCAAAGCTTTCATCCAGACCATGAAGCTCCTCAAAAACGCTTCGCTTCACCATCAGACAGGCGCCTGTTACTGCACTCTCATCCTGTGTAGTTGCCAGTCTCCACAAATATCCTGTGGCATATCTGTCATATCCGGTAAGAATATGTCCTGCAAAACCTGCGATTCCTACCACGACACCAGCATGCTGAACCGTATTATCCGGGTAAAGGAGCTTGGCACCTACAATGCCCACATCCTCTCTCTGGCAATAGCCCATCATGTTCTCCAGCCACTCTGGAGTAATAACCTCTGTATCATTATTGAGCAGAAGGAAATAATCTCCATCCGCATATTTTGCACCAAAATTGTTGATTGCTGAATAGTTGAAGGGACCATCCCATGTAACCACTTTTACCTGAGGATACCGCTTCTCAAGTTTCTCATAATAGTGGAAGGTCTCTTCCCTCTCACTGTTATTCTCAATTACGATAATCTGGATATTTTTCCAGGTGCTCTTCTCCAGAATGGAAGTCACACATTTATTCAGATCCTCTGTATGATCCTTATTCGGAATCAGAATGGATACCTTCGGGTCACCCTCTATAACAAAACGGGTTCTGAAAACGACCGGGCATCCAGTGTATTCCACCTCTGCCTTAATTCCCATGCGCTCATAATGCCCTGCAAGTGCCTTTTCTCCTGCGATCACTGCATATGGCTTGTCATCCGGATTTCCCGCTGTGGAACCCTCATGGCTTCTCCAGTGATACAGAATTTTGGGAATATGGCGGATTTTCTCACTGTCTGTATGCTCCGTGCAGCGAAGCAGAAAATCAAAGTCCTGAGAACCGTCATATTCTGGCCGCAGAAGCCCTGTTCGGTCGAGAAGCGTTCTCTTTACAACCACCAGATGGCAGATATAATTTACGCAGCACAGATAATCAGGGTTAAAATCCGGCTTAAAATGAGGGAAAAGCCGATTTCCTCTTATATCAATAATATCCTCATCGGAATAAATAAGATCCGCCTCCGGATGCTGTGAGATCTCCTTTGCCATCTGATAAAAAGCTTCCTCTGCCAGGGTATCATCATGATCTGCAAATGCAATATAATTTCCAGTGGCAATTCCAATAGCAGCATTTGTATTGTCTGAAATCTGCAGCTGTTTGTCATTGAAAACAACTTTGATCCTTGGATCCTTTTTCTGATACTCTTCCAGAATACTGCGGATTGGAGAATCTGCTCCGCTTCCATCTGAAAGGCAGAGTTCCCAGTTGCTGTATGTCTGCGCCAGCACAGAATCCACAAGAGCCTTCAAAAGATACTTATCCGTCTTATAGAGAGGGACCACAAGGCTAAACTTAATGTTCTCCTGAAAAACAGTCTTTCTCTGCTGATTCAGTTCTTTCTTAGTAACCCTGTTCTCCTTCAGCCAGGTCTGGTAAAGACCGTCTCCCTTGCTCAACGCTTCCAGCTTGATCAGAGACTTCCGGATCACAGTATGAATACCATTGGAACGATAATTCTCCATTGCCTTTTTCGAATAAAGGCTGGCTTTTGCCTTAAAGCGTTCGCCCTTTGAAATACCAATCTGGTAGACTGCCTTTTTTCCGTTCTCATCCTTTGCAACAAGATAAGCCTTCTTTCCAGATACATTTTCTGCCTGGATATGGAATCCGCAATCCTTATTCACTTCGCATTCCCGAAACATTTCAGCCACGTCCATTCGGGTATTCCGCTTCAGGGTTATTTTCACAGGCTTTTTATTTTCATCATATACCTGCAGGGAAACCGGTGTGGTTCCTACTGCCCAGCCGGCAAGGATAACCTTCTTCTGTTCTCTGACTATAGATTCCCCATCTACAAAAAGCTGAGGTTTTCCCTGTTTTCTCATAAGATCCGGGGTTTTCATCTTATACCAGAGGAAACGCTCCTTTCCGTTAACAGCGTATACCTCAAGTTTTTTGTAATTCTGCAGATTTTCAGGCA
>OLVO01003191.1_pt1 | contig 13926 bp, 10 predicted proteins | sample 1672571 | NCBI WGS metagenome assembly OLVO01 (sample SAMEA3136700, study PRJEB25190) | human gut metagenome | biome: human gut; feature: human-associated habitat; material: faeces | place: Austria | collected 2013 | reverse complement strand
AGCGCGGAAGGCGGCACGTGGGGCATTCCCGGCGGTGCCACCGCCGACGGCGAAAGCCCGATTGAGGGCGCGTTGCGTGAATCGTACGAGGAAGCCAACATCACGCCGGAGGACATCGGCGGCACCCGGCTGGGTTCCCTTGGCATCCCGGAGTTTGGTACGGAATTTGTTATGCAGATGCTTCGTGATACGAAACCGAAAAACTTCTCGGACCTTGTGCGTATTTCCGGTTTGTCACATGGTACGGATGTGTGGCTTAATAATGCGCAGTATTACATTGCAAGAGGTGACTGTACACTGTCTACCGCAATCTGTACGCGTGATGATATTATGACGTATTTAATACACACAGGCGTGGAAGACGGCACGGCATTTAATATCATGGAAAAAGTTCGTAAAGGACTGGTGGCGAAAGGAAAAGTGCCACAGTGGGAAGAATGGAAGGAGACAATGAAACAGGCGGGAGTACCGGATTGGTACATTGAATCCTGTGGAAAGATTAAGTACATGTTCCCGAAAGCTCATGCGGTTGCCTATGTCATGATGGCATTTCGTATCGCATATTTTAAGGTGTATTATCCACTTGCTTATTATGCGGCTTTCTTCAGCATTCGCGCAAAAGCATTTGACTATGAGTTGATGTGTCAGGGAAGAGAGCGGTTAGAGACGACGATGAAAGACTACAAAAAGCGTTTGTCCGCAAAGCAGCTGTCTCCCAAAGAAGAAGCAGCGTATGGCGATATGAAAATTGTTCAGGAAATGTATGCCAGAGGCTATGAATTTATGCCGATTGATATATTTCAGGCAAAGGCGAAACATTTCCAAATTATTGACGGGAAACTTATGCCGGCATTAAATACAATTGATGGTATGGGGGATAAGGCGGCAGAAGGTGTTGTGGAAGCCGCAAAAGATGGCCCGTTTACTTCATGTGAAAACTTTAAAACCCGCAGTAAAGTCAGCGGAACGATTGTGGATAAGATGCGGGAGATGGGAATGCTCGGCGACCTCCCGCTCAGCGACCAGATGTCATTGTTAGATTTTATGTGATAACTATTCGTCCTTTTTCAACTTCCGTCCTTTGAGGATGGAGCGGATACCAAGGACGGTCAGCAAAACATAAAAAACGAGTGATATGAAAAATTCCCGGTCAAAGGTAAAGCCGGTTTTTGTGTATTTCTGTATATCAAAATACAGACAGATGCCCACACAGACAAAGCAGATGAGAGCACTGCGCGTGTAAGTGGCTGATTCGCGGTCGTTGGAAGAACGCATCGTATCCCTTCTTTCTTAAATATAATAAATGTAAGGCGGCTTTTGCCGCCTTTTTAGTATATTGTCAGAGGGGAGAATTGTCAAGATTAGCGAATCTGATTAATCGACTGAAAAAATAGCTTTAATATGTATTTTTTGCTTTTTTTCAAAAAAATAAAAAAAGTACTTGCAATTTGTTTTCGTCTGTAGTATGATATCAATTGTTGATGGTCCGTTGGTCAAGCGGCTAAGACGCTGCCCTCTCACGGCAGAAACAGGGGTTCGATTCCCCTACGGACTACTTTTTACTTTATTAAACATATTGAAATTTTTCTTTTGGAGAAAGGTCAGGAGACCTTTCTTTTTTTGTGGAAAATATCATATATAGATCACCCCCCTTTTAGAATAGAATAATTCATCAATTTCATATAATAGTACATTTATATTGGCTCTGACAGTATATATAATATATTATCGTAGATATAATACATGCGAAGGAGGTATTACTTATCATGAGAAAAACAAAGGTGGTACTCGCCAAGGTTCTCACAGCGGCAATGGTTATTAGTTCATTTGCCGGAGTACAGGGGATTACATCAGAGGCGGCTGCCAAGCCGAAACTATCAAAAAAGAGCGTATCAATTACGGTTGGGAAAACAAAAAAGGTTACCGTAAAGAATGCCAAGAAGTATAAAGTATCATGGAAGATAAAAAGTAAAAAGACTGCATCTTTCAAAAAGAGCGGTAAATATGCAGTGAAAGTGACGGCAAAGAAAGCCGGTAAGACTACTTTGACAGCAATAATTAAAAAAGGTAAGAAAACAAAGAAGCTGGTTTGTAAAATTACGGTGAAAAAGAAAGCACCTAAAGTGACTAAGACCCCGGTGAATACGCCGACAACATCACCTTCCAATGCGCCAAAGACAACGGAAGTGCCGACAGCTAAACCGACGGCAACCGCAACTGCCGAACCACAGGATACGACACCGGCAATGAAAGAAATTTTTAAAGGTGTGATTGACAATGTCGGAACATGTTTGACTTATAACCAGACATGGAATAAGCGTAAGGAAATGCAGGATGCAAGTACCATGGAATTTGTCGACAAACATTTCAATAGTTTTACATTGGAAAATGAAATGAAGCCGGATAACATGCTGAATAAAAAGACTACAATTTCTGTTGCAGATGCCAAGGCAAAAGGATATGTGATTAGTGACGATTACAAGGAATCCACAGTTCCGGAACTTACATTGGAAACGATTGATGGTGTACTTGCAATTGCCAAACAGCATAACATCCGTATGCGTGCACATACTCTGATGTGGCATCAGCAGACACCAACATGGTTTTTTAAGAAGAATTACGATGATAACGAGGCGGTTGTAGATGAAGCAACGATGAATGCCCGTCTTGAGTTTTTCGTTCGAACAGTAATGCGATATACGATGCAGAAAGAAAAAGAATTGACCGGAGAAGTTGGTTCAATCGTATATGCATGGGATGTGTTAAATGAATACATTCATCGTTCGAATGCTGCCGCAGCGACAACATGGGTTAGTGTATACGGTGATATGGGATTGAAGCCTACGTATGTAAAAGCAGCGTTTGAATATGCTTATGATGAATTGAAGAAGCAAAATGTTCAGAATAAAGTTACTTTGTTCTACAATGATTATGACACATATTTTAGTGTAGACGATGAACTTGCGCTTATTTCCTATATTAATGAAGGAGAGGAAGCGAAAATCTGTGGCGGTATCGGTATGCAGAGCCACGTGGATATTAAGCGTCCGACTCTCGAAGAATATGGAAATGCATTAAAAGCATTTATTAATGCAGGACTCGAAGTTCAGATTACGGAACTTGATATTACGATTAATTTTGATACGGACGATACGGATGGAAGAACGCCGACATATGCTTATAAAAATGAAAAGGAAACCGATGCTGACCAAGCTGCCTTTACGAAAGATTTTATTAAGCAGATTGTAGATATTCAGAAAAACCGTGACAAGACCATAAGCCCGAAAGGAATTACCGGCATTACGGTATGGGGAATCAGCGATCAGACATCCTGGCGCGGCAGTTGTAAGCCATTGTTCTTTACAAGAAAGAGCGTTAGAGTTAAGGACGAGACAACCGGTAAGTACAAAACGGTATATTCTTATGTGCCAAAGAAGTCTTATGAGGCAATGATTGAAGCATTAAAATAAAAAAGTTCTTGCCAAACATAGGAAATTGTGTTACTTTATTATATGAAGATACTGTTAATTGATATGAGTGGACTTTGGTCCACTCATTCTTTTCGTGTAGATTCAAATACAGACGGAAGTCATTCCGGCTAAAGAAAAGAGGTTTTGAATTGAGTAAACATCAGGACTATGTACAAAAGACAGAGGCTTTAGTAGAGCCAATTCTGCAAAAACACCAATTTGAACTGGTAGATGTGGAATATGTCAAGGAAGCGGGAAGCTGGCATCTTCGGGTTTATATTGATAAGGAAGGCGGCATTACGATTGATGACCTTACCCTTGTAAATCATGAGCTGAGTGATGAGATGGACAAAGACGATTTTATTGAGGAATCTTATATTTTGGAAGTCAGTTCGCCGGGATTACTGCGTCCGTTTAAGAAGCCGAAAGACTTTATGAGAAACATCGGTGAGGATGTGGAGATGAAATTGTTTTCACCGGTTACATGGGAAGAAAAAGGTAAAAAATATTCAGCCAAAGAATTTGTTGGTGTATTGAAGGAGTATCGGGAAGATACGGAGACGATTGTTCTTTCAATGGATGACAGAGAGATGGAAACGCCGGTCAAAGAAATTGCGCTGATTCGCAAATATATAACTTTTTAAGTCGTTGCAGACATACGATAGAATGATTGAATAGGAGGATAATAGAAAAAATGAAAAAGACAGCAGCAAAGAAAGGAAATCCGGAATTAATTGAGGCATTAAATGCCATTGAGAAAGAAAAGGATATCAGCAAAGAGATTTTGCTTGAGGCTATTGAAAATTCACTTGTGGCAGCATGCAAAAATGAGTATGGAAAAGCGGATAATATCCGTGTGAATTTAGACCGTGAGACAGGCGAGTTCCATGTGTATCAGGATAAGGTTGTCGTAGAAGAAGTAGAGGATGCCATGCTTGAAATGTCTCAGACAGAGGCAGAGGTGAAATATCCGGGAACCGGACTTGGTGAGACCGTCAGTATTGAGGTGACACCGAAAAACTTTGGACGTATTGCAGCCCAGAAAGCAAAACAGGTTGTTGTTCAGAAAATTCGTGAAGAAGAAAGAAAAGTGCTGTTTGAACAGTATTATGAAAAAGAGCATGATATTGTAACCGGTATGGTACAGCGTTATAACAATGGAAATTATAATGTAAATATTGGCAAAATTGATGCCGTACTTACCAAACAGGAGCAGGTTCCAAGTGAGCACTTTGAGGCACATGACAGAATTAAACTTTATGTAACAGAAGTAAAAGATACACCAAGAGGACCGAGAATTGTGATTTCACGTACACATCCGGAACTGGTAAAACGTTTGTTTGAATCCGAAGTTGCTGAAATTCAGAGTGGTGTTGTGGAAATTAAAAATGTATCCCGTGAAGCAGGTTCCCGTTCTAAGATTGCGGTTTACAGCAACAATCCTGATGTGGATGCCGTAGGTGCCTGTGTTGGTATGAACGGTGCGCGTGTCAATGCTGTAGTTGATGAGTTATATGGAGAAAAAATTGACATTGTAGAGTGGAACGAAGATCCGGCCATTTTCATTGAGCATGCTCTCAGCCCATCCAAAGTCGTATCGGTTACGGTTGATCCTAGCGAAAAGAGTGCAGAGGTCATTGTTCCGGATTATCAGTTGTCTCTTGCCATTGGTAAAGAGGGTCAGAATGCAAGACTGGCTGCCCGATTGACAGGATACAAAATCGATATTAAGAGCGAAACACAAAGTTTATCGTAAGTTCTTTTATGATATGGAAAGGAGGAATGCGGCATGCAGGAGCGTAAAAAACCACAAAGACAGTGTATTGCCTGCAGAGCGTGCAGGGATAAACAGGATTTAATTCGTGTCGTGAAAACAAAGGAAGGCGAAATTATGCTTGACTGTACGGGACGAAAAAATGGCAGAGGAGCGTATCTTTGTGCGAATGAGGAGTGTTTGAAAAAAGCATGGAAAAGCAACGCCCTAAGCCGGTCATTCCGAATGAATGTAAAAGAAGAAACGTATCTATTGTTAGAAAGGCAGTTAAAAGATGGTACAGATTAGAAAGGTCCTTGGTTCTTTAGGACTGGCGATGAAGGCCGGCGATGTGGTCAGCGGAGAATTTATGACGGAGAAATCGATTCGTGAGGGGATTGCAAGACTCGTTATAGTTGCCAAAGATGCATCCGGTAATACCAAAAAGAAATTTGCAGATTCGTGTCATTTTTACCATGTTCCTTATGTGGAGTTTGGGGACAAAGAAATGCTAGGTAAGGCAATCGGAAAGGAATTCCGGGCGTCTGTAGCGGTGACAAATAGTGGATTTGCAAAAGCAATTGGCAAGAATTTAGATTTGGAGGTAACAAAGTATGGCAAAAATGAAAATATATGAGATTGCCCGAAGCATACAGCAGCAGGACAAAAATATAAAAAGTGGCGATTTGGTAACACTTTTAAATGAGAACGGATTCGAAGTAAAAGGTGCAAACAGCAATATCGAAGACGAAGCAATTGGATTTTTGATGAATTATTTCAAGAAGAAAAAAGCGGCAGCAAAGGCAGAGCCAAAAGAGGAAGTAAAAGCACCGGTTAAAGAGGAGCCAAAGGTTGAGAAAAAAGAAGAGCCTAAGGTTGAGAAGAAAGTGGAAGAAAAGAAAGAAGAACCTAAGGTAGAAAAGAAGCCGGAGGAGAAAAAGCCGGAAGAAAAGAAGCCGGAAGAGAAGGCAGAGAAGAAGCCGGAAGAGAAAAAAGTTTCTTCACAGAAACCTCAGCAGCTAAAGAAAAACGACAATTACCGTAAGCCAAACAATAACGGTCAGGGACGTAACGATAGAAATGACAGAAACGATAGAGACCGCCGAAATGGAAACGGTAATGGTTCCCGTCCGGATAACCGCGGGAATAATGGCAATAACAACGGCCGCCGAAACGACAGAAATGACAGAGACCGCCGCGGCAATAACAATGGACAAAATTCGCGCGGAGATAACCGCCGAAACGGAAACGGTAATGGCAATAATAACCGCGTATTTGAACGTTTCGAGAAGGCGCAGAGCGGATTTGACGGAATTAAACAGGAACAGAAAAATTCCCGTCAGAGAAACCGTAAGAAAGATGATAGAAATAATAAACCAGGTGGTTACCGCAAGAGTACGAAGGAAGAAATGAGCAGAATCCGCTCCAAAAAGGATCCGAACCGTAAGGGAGCTTTCATTAAGCCGGAACCGGTAAAACAGGAGCCGGAAGAAGATATTAAGCAGATTACAATTCCGGAATCTTTAACCATCCGCGAATTGGCAGATAAGATGAAGATGCCGGCGGCAGCTTTGGTTAAGAAATTATTTATGCAGGGTCAGATGGTTTCTCTGAATCAGGAAATCACTTTTGATGAAGCAGAAGAAATCGCTCTTTCTTTCGATATTATTGCGGAACTGGAAGAAAAAGTAGATATGGTAGCGGAACTTCTGAAAGAGGAAGAAGAGGACGAAAGCAAGATGAAAAAACGTCCACCGGTTGTCTGCGTAATGGGTCACGTTGACCACGGTAAGACTTCCCTTCTGGATGCCATTCGTGAAACCGATGTAACGGAACATGAGGCGGGTGGTATTACACAGCATATCGGTGCTTATGTTGTCCGCATTAACGGTGAAAAAATTACATTTTTGGATACACCGGGACATGAGGCATTTACCTCTATGCGTATGCGTGGTGCACAGTCAACAGACGTAGCAGTGCTTGTTGTCGCAGCAGATGATGGTGTTATGCCGCAGACGGTAGAAGCGATTAACCATGCCAAAGCAGCCGGTGTAGAAATTATTGTAGCAATTAACAAAATTGATAAAGAAGGCGCAAACATCGAGCGGGTAAAACAGGAGTTGTCTGAATATGAACTGATTCCGGAAGAGTGGGGCGGAAGTACGATTTTCTGTCCGGTATCGGCACATACAAAAGAAGGTATTTCAAACCTTTTGGAAATGATTATTCTGACAGCAGAAGTTTTGGAACTCAAAGCAAATCCAAAACGCCGTGCAAGAGGTATTGTAATTGAAGCGCAGCTGGATAAAGGACGTGGACCGGTTGCAACCGTTTTGGTACAGAAAGGTACATTAAACGTTGGTGACCATATTGCCGTAGGAACTGCTTATGGTAAAGTCCGTGCGATGCTTGACCACAAGGGAGAGCGTGTAAAACAGGCAACACCTTCGACACCGGTTGAGATTCTTGGTCTGAATGGCGTGCCAAGTGCCGGGGAAATTTTTGTTGCTACAGAAAATGATAAAGAAGCAAAACAGATTGCACAGGCTTATGTAGACCAGGGTAAAGATAAACTTTTGGAGGAAACAAAAGCGAAGAAACTTTCTTTAGATGGACTGTTTAGTCAGATTCAGGCAGGTAATGTCAAAGAATTGAACTTAATTATCAAAGCTGATGTGCAGGGTTCTGTTGAGGCTGTAAAACAGAGTCTTGTGAAATTAAGTAACGAAGAAGTTGCTGTACGTGTGATTCATGGCGGCGTTGGTGCGATTAATGAGTCCGATGTAAGTTTGGCAAGTGCATCCAACGCGATTATCATTGGATTTAACATTCGACTTGATAATGCAGCAAAAGAGACAGCAGACAGAGAAAATGTAGATGTGCGCTTGTATCGTGTCATTTATGATGCAATCGAAGATGTTGAGGCAGCGATGAAAGGTATGCTTGAGCCGATTTATGAGGAAAAAGTCATTGCTCATGCAGAAGTCCGTCAGACATTCAAGGCTTCCGGTGTTGGTACGATTGCCGGTTCTTACGTTTTGGACGGTAAGATTGAGCGCGGATGTCGTGCACGTATTACGCGTGAGGGCGAGCAGATTTTCGAGGGCGATTTGTCAAGTTTGAAGCGTTTCAAAGACGATGTCAAAGAAGTGGCTGCCGGTTATGAATGTGGTCTTGTATTTGATGGATTTAATGATTTGCAGGAAGAAGACCAGATTGAATGCTACAAGATGGTTGAGGTTCCGAGATAGTCAAATCGTTAGGAACGGAGATGGAAAATGAGAAAAAACAGTGTAAAAAATATTCGTATTAACAGCGAAGTACAGCGTGAAATGAGCCAGATTATCCGCGAAGACATTAAAGATCCGCGAATTCATCCGATGACTTCGGTGATGGCTTGTGAAGTAACGCCGGATTTGAAATTCGCTAAAATTTATGTGAGCGTTCTCGGCGATGATGAGGCGAAGGAAAAGACGATGGAGGGACTCAAAAAGAGTGCCGCTTACGCCAGACATCAGTTAGCGCACCGTATGAATCTCAGGAATACACCGGAATTAACATTTATTCTGGATACTTCCATTGAGTATGGTGTGGAGATGTCGAAGAAAATCCGCGAGTTGAATCACCGTGATGAGGACGGGGGTGACAGCGAATGAGTCAATTGCTGTCAGCAATAGAAAAAGCAGAAACGATTGCCATTGGCGGGCATGTGCGCCCGGATGGCGATTGTATCGGTTCCTGCATGGGATTGTTCCGGTACATAAAAAAGAATTATCCGGACAAACAGGTCTGTGTTTATGTGGAAGAGATACCGGATGCTTTTGATTACCTAAAGGAGGAAGATGCTTTTTATGAAAAGCCTTCCTATGACCTGTTTATTTCCCTTGACTGCGGAGATGAGGAGCGTCTTGGTGATGCACAAAAGGTGATGGAAAAAACGCCGTATGTGTTAAATATTGATCATCACATTACAAATACAAAGTTTGGCAATGAAAATGTTGTAAAAGAAGCAAGTTCAACCTGTGAGATTTTGTATGGTTTGATGGAGGAAGAAAAGTTAGATGCCGGTATTGCCGGTGCACTTTATACCGGAATCATCCATGATACCGGTGTGTTTAAACATTCCAACACAACAAAAGAGACTATGGAAATTGCCGGAAAGCTGATTGCTTTTGGAATCCCGTTTGGCAAGATTATCGATGACAGTTTTTACCGAAAAACGTATAAACAGCTTCAAATTATGGGACGCTGTCTGATGGAAAGTGTCCGCATTATGGATGGGCGCTGTTTGTTTTCTATTGTGCGTCGGAATGTGATGAAATTGTATGAGGCAAAGCCATCGGATCTGGATGGAATTATTGATGAAATGCGAACGACAGAGGGTGTCGAGGTGGCAATTTTACTTGATGAGAGAGAACCGGGCGAGTTTAAGGTAAGCATGCGCTCGAATGAGATTGTCGATGTCAGTGTTATCGCCCGCTATTTTGGTGGCGGCGGTCACGTAAGAGCGGCAGGCTGTGCCATTAAAGGCTCTGCATTTGATGTAATCAATAATCTGACCGGGCATATTGAAAAACAGCTGGGGTAGTCAAACATGAATGGAATTATTAATGTGTATAAAGAGCGTGGTTTTACTTCTCACGATGTGGTGGCAAAACTGCGCGGCATTCTTCATATGAAAAAAATAGGGCATACCGGAACGCTCGACCCTGATGCGACCGGTGTGCTTCCTGTATGCATAGGGAAGGCAACGAAGGTTTGCGGGCTTCTCACGGACAAGGATAAGACTTATCGTGCAGTTGTAAAATTAGGTGTCATGACAAATACTGAGGATATGACAGGAGAAATCCTTGCCAAACATCCGGTGTCGGTTACGAAAGAGCAAATTGAAAGGGCAGTTTCTAAGTTTGTGGGTGAAATCGAACAGGTTCCGCCGATGTATTCTGCCATAAAAATAAATGGCAAGAAACTTTATGAATTGGCAAGACAGGGGAAAGAAGTTGAGCGGAAAGCCCGCAAGGTGACAATTTACGAAATTAAAGTGTTGTCGATTGATTTTTCGGAAAATGAATTTACGATGGAAGTGAGCTGTTCCAAAGGAACGTATATCCGTACACTCTGCAAAGATATTGGGGAGTTCCTTGGGTGCGGTGCGGCGATGAAAACTCTTGTGCGCACCCGCGTTTCTGAGTTTTTTTTAGAGCAGGCACTTACGTTAGGACAGATAGAGCAGGCAGTAAAAGAGGGAAAGATACAGGATTATCTGATTCCGATTGATGCCATGTTTTCAGATTTAAAAGACTGTGTGGTATCGGATGAAGCACTGCGCCTTTTACTTAATGGAAACTGCATTGCAAAAAAGGATACTTCATATCAGATGCCAAAAGACAAAGAGCGGGTGAGAATGTATTCCATGGAGAATGAATTTTATGCGATTTACGAATACCGCCAAAGTGAGGATAAGTATTTCGTAGTGAAGATGTTTTAGAATTGAGGAATGACGTATGAAAATAATACGAAATTTAGAGTTTCAGGGAAAACAGACAGCGGTTTGTATCGGCAAATTTGACGGGATTCATAAAGGGCACCGTCTGCTGATTGAACAGGCAAAAAAAGAAAACAAACCGATTGTTATGATTTCGTTTTCCGTGGATGAAGCGAAGGTTTTGTATACGCCTTATGAAAAAGAAAAATTAGCAGAATATTTAGGAATCGACTGTCTGCTTGAGATTCCTTTGACAAAGGAATTTTGCAGCCAGACACCGGAGGAGTTTGCAAAAAAATTATTGTGCGATACCTGCGATGCCGCATCGGTCATCGTTGGCAGTGATTTTCGCTTTGGCGCCGGCAGAAGCGGCGATACAAATACACTGCAGCAGTTAGGAGAAAAACTTGGTTTTTCGGTAACGGTTCTTTCTAAATTGGAATTAGGCGGTGAGGTCGTGAGCAGTACCAGAATCCGCTCGTTGATTGGAACCGGTAAGATGGAACTGGCAAATGAACTTTTGGGGACGCCTTATTTTCTTACCGGTGTAGTACAAAAGGGAAATCAGCTGGGACGGACGATGGAAACACCAACGGCAAATATATACCCGGATGCTTATAAAGTGCTGCCACCATATGGTGTGTATGCGGTTATTGTTGATGTTGAAGGAAAAAGATATAAAGGAATTTGTAACCTTGGAGTAAAGCCGACCATCCCCGGTGAGAATGAAGTCGGCTTTGAGGTTTGGCTGTTTGATTTCTCCGGTGATTTATATGACAAAGAATTAACAGCATACTTTGTCTCATTTTTGCGGGAAGAGAGAAAGTTTGCCTCTCTTACACAATTAAAAGAACAGATCACAAGAGATACGGTTTTGGCGAAGCAAATACTTTCTCAGAAAGAGAGCGAATGGCATCCGGAATCGTTTCTTCACTGAGGTTTGCAAAACCGAGAAGAAAAGTTGGAAGATAGTGGCAAGGAAGATTCTGGTAATATCCCTTTAATGATTTTAACGGCATACCAAGTGTTTGTGCTCTGCGTAATATTTCTTCTTCAGTCTGTGGTCCTAAATAACGGATAAGCACATATAACCCGGCATTGTCGCCGGATATTTCAAGAATTTTTTCAGGGAAATACTTCTGCAGTTGTTCCATCATGCAGTCGTGTTTCCCTTTGTATATTTTTCTCATGCGGTTTAAGTGTTTTTCAAAGTATCCCTGTTTAATAAAATCGGTTAAAATTGCCTGCTCAATACGTGAAACCGGGCAGGAGTAATTGTCAATCAGACGTTCAAAACGTGGCAGCAATGCCATCGGCAACACCATGTAACCGGTTCTTATAGCAGGTGAAATGGCTTTGGAAAATGTTCCGATATAGATGACCTTTCCTGCTTTGTCTAAACTTTGCAGCGCGGGAATCGGTTTTCCTTTATAGCGGAATTCGCTGTCGTGGTCATCCTCCAAAATATAGCGGTTTTCTTTCTTTTCTGCCCAGTGCAGAAGCTTTTGTCTGGTGGAAACCGGCATAACACTGCCGAGCGGAAACTGATGGCTTGGCGTTACATAGCAGATGTCCGCGTTTGTTTTTGCAAGTGCCAAAACATCCATGGTGTTTTCCTTTAGCGGAATATCCAGAATGGAATAACCATTGGTCGAGAGAACCTGACGCGCACTCAAATATCCGGGGTCTTCCATGGCAAATATGGTTTCCCCGGAAAAAAGGATGCAGAGCATCTGAAGAAGATTGGAAAGTCCGGCACCGATGATAATTTGTTCCGGGCGGCATATAACTCCGCGGGAGCCACGAAGATAATCCGCAATTGCCTGACGAAGCGGTAAATCCCCTTTGGCATCACCGGCACTAAAATTGGATGGTAAATCCAGCTGGTTTTTTCCGATGGATTTCCAAATCGAATAAGGAAAATGTTCTAAATCAATGGAATCCGGGTTAAAATCAAAGCGTACCGGTGGTGCTTCCTTTGTGTTTTTTTCGGTGTTTTCTTTTTGTGGAGCAGAAGTCGGGATTTGCTTTAAATGCGTAACGTGGTTTGCAAAATATCCCTGTCTTGGGCGGGCGTCCAGATATCCTTCAGCAACCAACTGGTCGTAGGCGGTATCCACCGTGCTCCGGCTCACATTTAGGTTCGCGGCTAAATTACGCGCCGATGGCAGTTTTTCTTCTGCAGCAATATTTCCGTTCAATATCTCTTTGCGGATGTATTCATAAATCTGTATATAAAAAGGTTTTAAGTCGGTATTATCAAGTGGTATGGTTATCATATAAAAAGTCCTCCTAGTTAAGCATACCAATAGTATATCAAATGAAAGGACAGGAGGCAAATGATATATTATTACCGACTGCTAGCATAATTTGTAGCGCGTGATGCTTGACCAATTCGGTGGGAAATGCATTGCTTTGAGAAGTTTGTCTCTTTGGGATTGAGAGGTTGCTTTTGTAAAAGTGTTAAATAATTGGGTTAGTTTCCTCTTGAAAATTATAAAATCCTCTGTGTCAAGCATATATCGAAATGCTATTAATAATGCAAATACATCGTGTTTGCCGTAAAGATATTGGGTACCTTTTTGAGGAATGCCAAGTTTTTTATGTAATACAGTGTCAGGTATTTCAAAGCGTGTTTGGAAAGAAAAAAGTCGCTCGTTATGTGCACATAGATTACGAAATATAGTAAAAATCCTTAAATATTGGATTAATTCTTTTTCTGTAATGTTGTCATAATGGATACTGATTTTAGATTTTATGCTAGGGTGCATAAAGGAGTACATTTTGGAAGTTTGTCCCATGGTAAGAGTTTTCATTATTACCCACAATGGAACATTTCCATAGGTGTTTCGCTGATATACAACATAATTGTGTTCTGTGTTTTTTGTGGCCTCATATGTTAATTTAGAAATTAGTTTTGAAATATGATAACGATTTGTTTTAGAAATATTATAGTTTGCAGAGTTTAAATATGCTGCTTGATTTTCAGAGAAAACTTCGCAGAAAGAATAGGAAATCAGCGAACGGATTTTTTGCTCAATATGGCAAATATATTTAAAAACAAGCGAACGAAGATTTTCATCGAAGTCGTATAAGGCAACAATATCTGTAAAGTTTGTACCTTTTTCGTAAGTTCTTGTCATTGGATTGTAAAATATATCCTTGTAGCCATCAATTAAAGAGTAATAGCCAATGTTTAGTAATTTGTTTTTGGCATA
>OLVO01003178.1_pt1 | contig 13966 bp, 12 predicted proteins | sample 1672571 | NCBI WGS metagenome assembly OLVO01 (sample SAMEA3136700, study PRJEB25190) | human gut metagenome | biome: human gut; feature: human-associated habitat; material: faeces | place: Austria | collected 2013 | reverse complement strand
GTGTTTTCCGGTGAAATGCGGCGGGTGAGGTCACTCTGTCCTGCGGCGTCCGTTTTTACATAGAGAAAGGATTATCTATGAAATTTCTGAACAAGCTTGAGCGTAAATTTGGTCGGTATGCCGTTCCAAATCTGATGCTCTACATCATTATTCTTAATGCGGCAGGGCTTTTGATCACCATCATGTATCCGCAGGCACAGTACTATCTGTGTTGGTCCACAAGTGCCATTCTTCATGGACAGATCTGGCGAATTGTTTCATTTATTCTTGTGCCGTACACGACAAGCCCTGTTAATTTTTTGATTTTTGCATTTTTGTATTATTCGATTTCCCAGACGCTTGAGCGTGTATGGGGATCTTTCCGCATGGATATGTACATCATTACTGGTCTGCTTGGAACAATTGTGGCAGCGTTTCTGGTGTACTTTGTGTTTGGTGTGGAGATGGGTATGCAGGTCAGCATCTCTTACCTTAGCAACTCATTATTTTTAGCGCTGGCAGCTACTTTCCCGGATGTGCAGTTTTTGCTGTTTTTCATTATTCCGATCAAGGCAAAGTGGATGGCGCTTTTGAGTGCAGTAATGTACCTCTATGATCTGATGCAGGTTGTAAACGGATTAGGCTGGATGCCGTATGGTTTTGCAATGCTGATCATGATTGTATTTTCACTTATAAATTTTATACTTTATTTCCTCGGCACGAGAGATCTTCAGCGGATCAACCCCAAAGAGGTACATCGAAGAAGAGATTTTCAAAAGAAGATGGGGGAGAGGGAACAAAGCGGCAGGCCACTGCATAAGTGCACCGTCTGCGGAAGAACAGATAAGGATTTTCCAGATCTGGAGTTTCGTTATTGTTCAAAGTGTGACGGCGCTTACGAGTATTGCAGCGAGCATCTTTATACGCATAAGCACATTGTTGCACATTCGTATGATAAGCAGTAATATGACAGGCAGTAATTGGCAGCGTTTGTAAACGTGCAAAAAAATCGAATGGAGAAGAAAAAAAAGAGTATGAAGAGAACAAAAATTGTTTGTACTATGGGTCCGAAAACAGAGAATGTTGAGCTTTTGAAGGAAATGATCAAAAGCGGCATGAATGTTGCCCGTTTCAACTTTTCTCATGGAAGTCATGAGGAGCATGCAGGACGTATGGCACTTGTTGAGGAAGCAAGAAAGGCTGTGAATATTCCTGTTGCTACTATGCTTGATACGAAGGGACCAGAAATTCGTACTGGAAGCGTACCAGGGGATAAGAAGGTTACGCTTGTAGAAGGACAGGATTTTGACCTTACAATTGATCAGAGCGTAGAGACAACACAAAAAAGCGCATCTATTACCTATGAAGGTCTTGTTGCAGATGCTGAAATTGGCTGCCGTATTTTGATTGATGATGGTTTGATTGAGTTAAAGGTTATTTCTAAGGAAGAAAATGTTCTGCACTGTACAGTTGTAAACGGCGGTGAGTTAGGCTCTAAGAAGGGTGTAAACGTACCGAATGTAAAGATCAATCTGCCAGGAATTACTGAGAAGGATAAGAAGGATATCTTATTTGGTATTGATCAGGGATTTGATTTTGTGGCAGCATCATTCGTAAGAAATGCAGCTTGTATCGAGGAAATCCGCGATATTTTAAATATTCATGGAAGCAGAATGCGCATCATTGCAAAGATTGAGAGCGCAGAGGGTATTGAAAATATTGATGAGATTTTGCAGGCAGCAGACGGCATCATGGTTGCAAGAGGTGATCTTGCAACCATGATGCCGTCATGGTTGCAAGAGGTGATCTTGGTGTTGAAATTCCGGCAGAATTAGTTCCTCATATCCAAAAGACAATCATCGATAAATGTAATGAGGTACAAAAGCCAGTTATCACAGCTACTCAGATGCTTGATTCTATGATACGTAATCCACGCCCTACAAGAGCAGAGGTTACTGACGTTGCAAATGCAATCTATGATGGAACAGATGCTGTTATGCTTTCAGGTGAGACAGCAGCAGGACGTTATCCGCTTGAGGCAGTTCGCATGATGGCAAAGATTGCAGAGTCATCTGAGCCATATCTTGATTATCGTACTTATAACCGCAGAGATGTAAAGCGTTCTGATCATGTGATTTCAAACGCACTCAGCAGTGCAACAGTACGTACAGCAGAGATTCTTAATGCAAAGGCAATCATTGTGCCAACGATGCATGGATTTACTGCAAATCTGTTGTCAAACTGGAGACCAAAATGCCGTATCATTGGTATGTCTCCAAATTGGGATGTTTTACGTAAAATGCAGTTGAATTGGGGCGTAACACCGGTTAAGGCTATGAGGGAGACTGATACCGATGAGCTGATTGAGCATTCCGTAAATACTGTAAAGGAAATGGGCTATATTGAGTCCGGAGATACCGTTATTGTTACAGTTGGCGTAAAGCATAAGAATCAGCCAAGCTACGCAATCGGCGAGACAAACAATATGAGAGTAATCGTAGTCAATTGATTTAACAGTTCATTTGAGTGCGATTGTTCTGAACAATGGCGCGGATGAACTGTAACGATAGGATAAAGAAGTACACAGCGAGGAGAGACACATTATGGAAAAAAAACCGTTCGTAACATTAGAGCAAGTAAAAGAGATGGCTGCATCATATCCGACTCCATTTCATCTGTACGATGAAAAAGGAATCCGCGAGAATGCCAGAAAGCTAAAGGCTGCGTTTGCATGGAATCCAAACTTCCATGAATATTTTGCTGTAAAGGCAACGCCAAACCCGTACATCATGGATATCTTAAAGTCAGAGGGAATCGGCGCAGACTGTTCATCTTATACAGAGCTTTTGATGTCAGATGCTGTTGGCCTTAAGGGTCATGATATCATGTTTTCTTCTAACGTAACACCTGCAGAGGATTTTAAAAAGGCTGCTGAGCTTGGTGCAATCATTAACTTTGATGATGTGTCTCTTATTGATTTCTATGAGGAGATTGGCGCACCATTTTTAGAGACAATGTGCTGTCGTTATAATCCGGGCGGAAACTTTACGCTGCATAATGAGATTATGGATACGCCTAAGGATGCAAAGTATGGCATGACAAAGGAGCAGATGAAGGAGGCTTTTACAAAGTTAAAGGCACATGGCGTTAAGCACTTTGGAATCCACGCATTTTTAGCATCAAATACAGTAGCACTTGGCTACTATCCGAAGCTGGCAAGAATTTTATTTGAGCTGGCTGTAGAGCTGTCGAAAGAGGTTGGCGTTCATATCGCATTTGTAAATCTTTCAGGTGGTGTCGGTATTGCATATCGCCCAGATCAGGAACCAAATGATATCATGGCAATCGGTGCAGCCGTAAAAGAGGCATATGATGAGGTTCTTGTTCCGGCAGGAATGGATGATGTTGCTATTTTCACAGAACTTGGCCGTTTCATGCTTGCACCATATGGCTGTCTTGTAGCAAAGGTGCTTCATGAAAAGCATATCTGGAAGGATTATGTCGGACTTGATGCGTGTGCAGCAAATCTGATGCGTCCGGCAATGTATGGTGCTTATCATCATATCACTGTACTTGGCAAAGAGAACGAGCCGTGTGATCATATGTATGATGTGACAGGCGGTTTATGTGAGAACAACGATAAGTTTGCAATCGACCGTATGCTGCCAAAGATCGACATCGGAGATTATGTTGTAATTCATGATACAGGTGCGCATGGATTTTCAATGGGCTATAATTATAACGGCAAATTAAGAAGTGCAGAGCTTTTACTTAAAGAAGATGGCACTGTAAAGCAGATTCGCCGTGCAGAGACACCGCAGGACTACTTTGCAACGCTTGATTATCCGGGCTTGAAGGACGAAAAATAAAAACAAAAATTAAAGCCTCGGCTGGTTTGCAGCCGGGGTTTTTATTTGTCGAAAATTGCGTTAAATTTCCACTTCACAAAACATGTGTTTTGGTGTATTATAAAGAGGAATCGAAAAATATCTTGTTGACAAAAGTGTCGAACTGGTGTATTATATAGTATAGACACGAACATGCGTTCATAAAAGCGTACAGACTATTCTGTACAGAAAGAGGTAAGATTTGGATAAGAATAATCAGGAAAAGCTTAAGGCATTGGACGTTGCGTTAACTCAGATTGAGAAGGCTTACGGCAAGGGTGCCGTTATGAAGCTGGGCGATTCTGGTGCAAATATGAATATTGAGGTTGTACCGACAGGTTCCCTTAGTCTTGATATTGCACTTGGACTTGGCGGACTGCCGAAAGGTCGTATTATTGAGATTTACGGACCAGAATCAAGTGGTAAGACAACTGTTGCTCTTCATGCAGTTGCAGAGGTTCAGAAAAGAGGCGGCATTGCAGGCTTTATTGATGCTGAGCATGCACTTGATCCTGTTTATGCAAGAAATATTGGTGTTGATATTGATAATCTCTACATATCTCAGCCGGATAATGGAGAGCAGGCACTTGAAATCACTGAGACGATGGTTCGCTCAGGTGCTATTGATATTGTGATTGTCGATTCTGTTGCAGCGCTTGTTCCAAAGGCAGAGATTGATGGCGATATGGGTGATTCCCATGTGGGTCTTCAGGCAAGACTTATGTCACAGGCACTTCGTAAGCTGACAGCAGCAATCAGCCGTTCTAATTGTATCGTAATTTTTATCAATCAGCTGCGTGAGAAGGTTGGCGTTATGTTTGGAAATCCAGAGACGACTACTGGTGGACGTGCACTTAAGTTCTACTCATCTGTTCGTCTTGATGTGCGCCGTGTAGAGTCCTTGAAGCTGGCAGGTGAGGTAATCGGAAACCATACAAGAATTAAGGTAGTAAAAAATAAGATTGCTCCGCCATTTAAAGAAGCAGAGTTTGATATAATGTTTGGAAAGGGTATTTCCAAGGAAGGCGATGTGCTTGATCTTGCAGTGAATTTAAATATCATTGTTAAGGCAGGTGCATGGTTCTCCTATAATGATGCAAAGATTGGCCAGGGACGTGAGAATGCGAAGATTTATTTGTCACAGCATCCTGATATCATGGCTGAGGTTGAGAATAAGGTACGTGCACACTATAACCTTCCGCTTAAGGATGCAGAGCCGACAGCACTAGCAGAGTCAGGGGATGATGCAGAGTGAAGCAGTGGGAGACAAGCGAGCTGTATCGCGAGGTAAAGAGCCGTCCGTCTGAGGACGGTTCTTTGCCTTTTCAGAAAGATTCAGAAGGTTTTAACACCAAGGCCAGAAGACGCTGCCTGCATCTTCTCGAGTACAGTCCACGAACGGTTTATCAGCTGAAAAAACGCCTAATGGATGATGGCTTTTCGGCAGAGCAGGCAGATGATGCTATTCGTTACGCCGAAAGCTTTGGCTATGTGGATGATGGAAATTATGCTATGGAATATGTTCGGACTGGCTGTCAGAAAAAGAGCAGGCGTCAGCTTTATATGCAGCTTTCAAGCCGCGGTGTGGATAAGGAATCGATTGAAGATGCACTTGAGGCCTATGCAGATGAACAGGAAAATACGGTGCGCCGTCTGGCACGAAAGCGTCTTATGCAAAAGCCGCCTCGCACAGAAGAAGATTTTTTAAAGGCAGTAAAAAGTCTTGTATCAAAGGGATTTCCGTACGAAATGGCAAAACGTGCTGTCTGGGAACTGCGTGATGAGTATGGTTCTACAAATAAATAGGCAAAGAAAGGCTGGATGTATGTTGGATTCCACAAAACGTCTTGACTTTTATAAATGAATCGTATAAAATTATACTGTTGCCTGTTTATATATGAAATATAAACCGTACAATGAAAATTTCATAAAGGAGGTGCTCCTGTGGTTCCTATTATTATTACAGCAGCGGTTACTGCAGTGATTGTTGCTGTTATCGTCTGGTTCGTCGCAACCGGCATCCAGCAGTCCAAGTACAAAGCGACCGTTGGAAGTGCGGAGGAGAGATCCAGAACAATAATAGACGATGCTCTTAAGACCGCAGAAAGCAAAAAACGCGAGGTGCTTCTTGAGGCGAAGGAAGAAAACCTGAAAGCTCAAAATGAACTCGAAAAAGAGATCAAAGAACGCCGAAGCGAATTGTCCAGAATGGAAAAGCGTGCTGTCAATAAAGAAGAGGCGCTTGACAGAAAGACAAGTGTTTTAGAAAAGCGGGAAGCGAGCCTGAATGCAAAGGAAGAAAGCCTGAACAGAAAGCATGCAAAGGCTGACGAACTTACGGCACAGATTTCTCAGGAACTGGAACGTGTTTCAGGTATGACCTCCGAACAAGCAAAAGAGTTTTTATTCAAGAGCGTGGAAAACGAAGTAAAACTTGACACTGCAAAGATGATTAAGGAGATGGAGGCAAAGGCAAAGGATGAGGCATCCGCGAAGGCAAGGGAATATGTAGTAACTGCCATTCAAAGATGTGCTGCCGATCATGTAGCAGAGACAACAATCTCAGTTGTTCAGCTGCCAAATGATGAGATGAAGGGAAGAATTATCGGACGTGAAGGAAGAAATATTCGTACCCTTGAGACGCTTACCGGAGTAGAGCTTATTATTGATGATACACCGGAAGCAGTTGTTTTGTCCTCTTTTGATCCTATGAGAAGAGAAGTGGCAAGAATCGCTTTGGAAAAGCTGATCCTTGATGGCCGTATTCATCCGGCAAGAATCGAGGAGATGGTGGAGAAGGCGCAAAAAGAAGTTGAAGTAATGATTCGTGAAGAGGGAGAGGCAGCACTGCTTGAGGTGGGTGTTCATGGCATTCATCCAGAGCTTGTAAAGCTTTTAGGACGCATGAAGTTCCGCACAAGCTACGGTCAGAATGCGTTAAAGCATTCAATCGAAGTTGCTCATCTTTCAGGACTGTTGGCCGCAGAGATGGGGTTAGACGTCCGTATGGCAAAGCGTGCCGGATTGTTACATGACATTGGAAAGGCAGTAGACCATGAGATGGAAGGCTCACATATTCAGCTGGGAGCCGAGCTGTGCCGCAAGTACAGAGAGTCCCAGATTGTGATCAATGCCGTTGAGTCCCACCATGGCGATGTAGAACCAACCTCTTTAATTGCATGCATCGTTCAGGCCGCAGATACAATTTCTGCAGCAAGACCAGGTGCAAGAAGAGAAACTCTCGAAGCGTACACGAATCGTCTGAAGCATTTGGAGGAGATTACCAATTCGTTTAAGGGAGTTGAGAAATCCTATGCAATTCAGGCGGGCCGAGAGGTTCGGATTATGGTTATTCCGGAACAGGTGTCAGATGCTGATATGGTTATTCTGGCCAGAAATGTTTCAAAGCAGATTGAAGCAGAGTTGGAGTATCCTGGACAGATCAAGGTAAGTGTGATCAGAGAGTCCAGAGTTACCGACATAGCAAAGTAATGACAAAAGGTGTTGTGAGAGCAGCACCTTTTTTCTTTTATATCACTTTCGCATATTCTCTTTTTACCCAGCATAAAATATAGTTACGTGATAAGCTTTGCTTAGGGGGAGGTGTGCGATGGATATTAGGAGAAATTCGTTACTTTACAGCTTGCCGATTGTAATGTTTGTAGTAGGGATTTTTATTGGAACAGCAGTCAGTATTTGGCGCTCAGCGTATTTATATAAGCAAACGATCTGCTATCTTCCGGCAGTTCATCTTCAAATCAAACAGGCAGGTTTTCCTTCTGGCTTTTTGAAGTATGTTTGCCGCCTTCGCCTGCCCGTTTTTTTGATGATAGCAGTGTCAGCTTTAACAAATGCTGCACCAGCTGCTTTTGCAGCAATCGCCTTTATTTCTGGTGTATCAGCAGCAGTTATAATCACATCAGCAACGATGCTTTTTGGCATCACAGGAATATTGCAGGCTCTGGCTCTTTTTCTGCCGCACTTTATCTTTTATATTTTTGGATACTGGGCACTTTACGAGCTAGCCTATAAACGCAGCGAATTTAGATTAGGAGAGCAAATCGGGATTTTATTTCGCATAGCGCTGATATGGGCTGTCGGGATAGGAAGCGAGGTGCTGTTGGCGCCGCTTGTGGTTACAAAAATATTTGTGGCGGTTCACGGATAAGCCAATGTTTATAGCATGACGCATGAACTGCATTTGAAAAAACTTGCGCAAAAGAAGGCTTGCAAAATATAAGCAAACATGCTAAGATACAGAGTTGGAAGCGGCAACGTTTGTTTGGTTGTACGAGAGTACAGAAAGGTATGGTTACACAATGACAAAAATTGATATTATTTCAGGTTTCCTGGGAGCAGGAAAGACAACCTTAATAAAGAAACTTTTACAGGAAGCATTAAATGGCCAGAAGGTCGTTTTGATTGAGAATGAGTTTGGTGAGATCGGCATTGACGGCGGCTTTTTAAAGGACGCAGGAATCCAGATTACTGAGATGAACTCAGGCTGCATCTGCTGCTCACTTGTAGGTGATTTTGGCGCTGCTTTAAAGAAGGTAGTTGAGCAGTATCATCCAGACCGCATTATTATTGAGCCATCAGGCGTAGGCAAGCTGTCTGATGTTATCGCAGCTGTAATGAACGTTGCAGGTGAGATTGATCTTGATTTAAACAGCTTTGTAACAGTTGCAGATGCGACAAAGTGCAAGATGTATATGAAGAACTTCGGTGAGTTCTATAACAATCAGGTTGAGAGTGCAAACACAATCATCTTAAGCAGAACTCAGGGAATGAAGGAAGAAAAGCTGGCTCAGGCAGTTTCCATGATTCAGGAGAAGAATGCAAAGGCAAAGATCATCACCACTCCGTGGGACGAGCTGACAGGCGAGCAAATTCTGGCTGTTATGGAGCAGGGTCATTCACTGGCAGAGGAGCTTATGGAAGAGGCTATGAAGCTTCATGAAGAAGAGGAGCATGAGCATCATCATCACCATCATGACGACGATGATGATTGCTGCTGCCATGACCATGATCACGAGCATCATCATCACGATCATGACGAGCATGAGCATCATCATCATGACCATGACGAGCATGGCGAGGAGTGCACCTGTGGCTGCCACGATCATGATCATCATCACCATCATCATGCAGATGAGGTATTTACCAGCTGGGGCAAAGAGACTCCTAGAAAGTATACAAAGGAAGAGCTTGATGAGATTCTTGTTAAGCTGTCTGAGGAGACCGAGTTTGGTATTATCTTAAGAGCAAAGGGTATGCTGCCAGCAGCAGATGGCACATGGCTGTATTTCGACCTTGTTCCGGGTGAGTATGAGATCCGTAATGGTGCACCGGATTACACAGGAAGACTTTGTGTAATTGGTTCTAAGATGGATACCGATAAGTTAGAGAAGCTGTTTAAGCTGTAAGCGACAAATAAGTAGAGTAAAATGGCGATAGAGTTGCCAATCCTGTAACAAGGTGAGGCAGCTCTTCGTTATAAAAGCGTTAGAAAGGGAAGACAGTAACATGGCAAATGAGATACCAGTATATATGATCACCGGATTTCTGGAAGGCGGAAAGACATCATTTTTGAAATTTACGCTGCAGCAGGATTATTTTAATGATGGATCTAAGACACTTTTAATCCTTTGCGAAGAAGGAGAGACTGAGCTTGATCAGGAATTTATGGACAAGTATCATGTTGTGACAGAGACAATCGAGGAAGAGAGTGAATTAAACAGAGAGTACTTCCGTGAGGTAGGAAAGCGCCACAAGCCAGATCGTGTTATTATCGAGTATAATGGTATGTGGTCTCCAAAGAATATTACACAGCTTCCATTTCCATACTCATGGGAACTGTATCAGACTATCACTGTTCTCGATGGAAGCACCTTCCAGCTGTACTTAAATAATATCAAGTCACTTGCAATGGAACTTTTAACATACACTGATATGGTTGTTTTCAATCGCTGTACACAGGAGACGCCAATTGATACATTCAATCGTTCAATCAAGGCAGTAAACCGCCGTGCAGAGGTGATGTTTGAGACAAAGGATGGAGAGACTTTGCAGCCAGAGGATGTACTTCCTTATGACCGCGATCAGGATGTGATTCATCTTGAGGATGAGGATTACGGTATCTGGTATATTGATGCACAGGATAATCCAGATGAGTATGTCGGAAAGACCATTGTGTTCAAGGCAATGGTTATGAAGAATAAAGAGTTCCCGGCAGATGTGTTCGTTCCAGGAAGAAATGCGATGACATGCTGTGCCGATGATATTCGTTTCCTTGGCTTTGTCTGCAAGTATAAGGATACAGCGAGCTTAAAGAGACGTCAGTGGGTAATGGTCACTGCAACGTTTGAGTGGGAATATTCTGATCTTTATGGTGAGAAGGGACCGGTGCTTCGTGCGACTGAGGTTGCTCAGACAAGTGCACCGAAGGAAGATCTTGTATACTTCTAAAAAGTGTTGAATTATTAAAATTAGAGTTAATTAAAGTTAATATGAAAACCCCATCAGCTTATTAGGTAAGCCGATGGGGTTTTTCAAAACAACATAACTTTTGCACGTAGCTCTATTATTTTGGCTTTTCTGATCAAGCTAGTACAATTAGCGATGCTTTGTCTCGCAGTAGATACAGCGATATACTTTATTTTCTTCATCTGTCAGATCAAATACGTGTGGCAGCTCCTGCTCAATGGAGGTGATGCAGCGCGGATTCTTGCAGTGAATTACGTTTGTGATACGCTTTGGAAGACGAAGGATCTTCTTTTCAGAGATCACGCCATCCTTGATGATGTTAACGGTAATCTTGTGATCAATGTAGCCGAGTGCGTCAAGATCAAGCAGATCTAAGCTGCCCTCGATCTTGATGATATCCTTGCGGCCCATTTTGCTGCTCTTTGCATTTTTGATGATAGCAACCTGGCAGTCCAGTTCCTGAAGATTTAAATAATGGTAGATATCCATTGATTTTCCTGCCTGGATATGGTCGAGAACGACACCGTTATTAATACCACTGATGTTCAGCATAATATTCCTCCTCAAATTTCTTAGATTTTTTCAGGTGCAAGTCCGAGCAGTGTCAGAATAAGTGCCATGCGGACATAAACGCCAAACTGAACCTGCTTAAAGTATGCAGCGCGCGGATCATTATCTACTTCTACAGAAATTTCATTTACACGTGGAAGTGGATGAAGAACGAGCATGTCATCCTTTGCCATATCCATCTTTTCTTTTGTAAGGATATAGCAGTCCTTCATGCGGATGTAGTCTTCCTCATTGAAGAAACGCTCCTTCTGAACACGTGTCATGTAAAGAATATCAAGCTCTGGAAGAACATCATCCAGATTTGTTACTTCTTTAAATTCAAATCCCTTTAATACCTCATCACGGATGTAGCTTGGAACGCGAAGCTCCGGAGGGGAGATAAGAACAAATTTTACATTTTTATAGCGAACCAGAGATTCAATCAGAGAATGAACGGTACGGCCAAATTTTAAATCACCACAAAGACCGATTGTCATGTTGTCTGTATGTCCCTTTAAGGTACGGATTGTGAAAAGATCAGTCAGCGTCTGAGTTGGATGCTGGTGTCCGCCGTCTCCAGCATTGATGACCGGGATGCCAGAAAACATGGATGCAACCTTTGGAGCACCTTCCTTTGGATGGCGCATTGCACAGATATCGGCATAGCATGATACAACACGGATTGTATCAGCAACGCTCTCGCCCTTAGAAGCAGAACTGTTTTCGGCAGAAGAAAAGCCAATAACAGTACCCCCGAGATTAAGCATTGCTGATTCAAAGCTTAAACGGGTTCGTGTGCTTGGCTCATAGAAAAGTGTAGCAAGACGTTTGCCGTCACATTTGTGTGCATACTTGGTTGGATTTTCTTTAATATCATTAGCCAGATTTAAAATATTATCCAGCTCATCCATGGACAGATCCAATGGGTTTAATAAGTGTCTCATAGAGAATAACTCCTTTCCGATTGTATGACTCATTTGATTCACGGGTATTATATACCAGAAAGAACAAAATGGGAAGAGAAAATTAAAAGTTCTTTAAAAAAAAAGGAAAAACTTGTATTTGACAAATCGGTATGATAAAATAAGTACTGTCTGTACAATTGTGAATTTACAGACATTGGCTCTAAAATTAAAATGAAGAAAGAGTAGGAATGAAAGAAAAAGAGTATGGGCGACAACGAAGAATTATCTGTTGATCAGGAGACTGTAGATCAGAAAGTGGATCAGCCAGAGATTGGCGATGAGCCGCAGCCGCAAAATTCCACAGATGAATTTGACCCGAAAAAGCATACACGTGTGCAGACCGGAGCAAATGGAGAGCTTTGCTTTCAGGGATTGACGCAGGCAGAGGTAGAAGCGCGTATTGCAGACGGACAGGTAAATGCCATTCAGGATTCAAGTAACCGCAGTGTCAAAGATATTGTGATGGGAAACACATTGACGTTTTTCAACTTTATCAATATCGTGCTGCTGGCATTAGTTTTATCTGTTCGCTCTTACAAAAACATGCTGTTCATCTTTATCATCATCGCAAATACGCTGATTGGTATTTTTCAGGAGATCAAGGCAAAGATTACGCTTGATAAATTGAAGATCCTGACAGTAAGCCATGTAGACGTAATACGTGATGGTGTGAAAAAGTCTGTAACAGTTTCCGAACTGGTAAAGGATGATGTTATTTTGCTAAAGAGCGGAGGACAGATTCCGGCAGACGGTGTTATTTTAGATGGAGAGGTGGATGTAAATGAATCTCTTTTAACAGGAGAGTCTGATTCAATCCATAAAACATGCGGCAGCAAGGTGCTCTCAGGAAGCTTTGTGACATCAGGAAAGGCAATGTGTCTTCTGACAGAAGTTGGACACGATTGTTATATGGAAAAGCTTTCGTCAGAGGCAAAGCAGTTTAAGCGCTATAAGACAGAGCTGCAGAGAAATCTGGATACGATCCTAAAGTTTATCAGTATTATTATTGTACCGCTTGGAATTATATTATTTGCTAAGCAGTATTGGATCTCGGGAAGCACCTATGAGCAGGCAGCACTTGATACAGTAGCCGCAGTGCTTGGTATGATCCCAGAAGGTCTTGTACTTTTGACTAGTGTGGCTCTGGCACTTGGTGCAGTTCGTCTGGCGAGACGAAGCACGCTTGTCCGTGAGCTGTTTTGTATCGAAACTTTGGCGCGTGTAGATACGCTTTGTCTTGATAAGACAGGAACGATCACAGAAGGCCATCTTTGTGTACAGGGCGAGGAATCAGTAAAGGAAGATGTTGATTTAGAGCAGCTGATGGGCAGAATGGTTGCAGCGCTTGGCGATGAAAATGAAACATTTCAGGCACTCCGTCAGCATTATAAGAGAAACCAGTCAACAAACACAAAGCTTGTGCTTCCATTTTCGTCAGAGCGTAAGTTCAGCGGTGTTGTGTTTGAGGGAGAAGGAACGTACCTTATGGGTGCATATCAGTTTATTTTCCCACAGGCAGATCCGGCAGTGCTTGAAAAGATTGCAGCATATGCAAGTGAGGGCCTTCGTGTGCTGACAGTTGCACACAGCCCAAATGAGATGACAGACTATACGTTAGCAGAGGGTTTTGAGATAGTTGGCTTTGTCTTCATGACAGATGTTGTTCGTAAGAATGCACCTGATATTTTAGGCTATTTTGAGGAGCAGGGTGTTGACTTAAAGGTAATCTCAGGTGATGATCCTGTAACGGTAGCGGCAATTGCAGCACGCGCCGGATTAAAGGATGCCGACAAATATATAGATGCCACAACGATCCATACTGATGAGGAGATGGAGGATGCCATCTTAAAATATTCAGTCTTTGGACGTGTTACTCCAAAGCAAAAGCAGCAGATGGTAAGGCTTCTAAAGCAAAATGGCCGTACAGTAGCTATGACTGGTGATGGTGTAAACGATGTGCTTGCACTTAAGGATGCCGATGTTAGCATTGCGATGGCATCAGGAAGTGAGGCAGCAAAAAATACAGCTAATCTGGTATTGTTAAATTCAGACTTTGCATCACTGCCACATATTGTAAATGAGGGACGGCGTGTTATCAAC
>OLVO01003175.1_pt1 | contig 13972 bp, 9 predicted proteins | sample 1672571 | NCBI WGS metagenome assembly OLVO01 (sample SAMEA3136700, study PRJEB25190) | human gut metagenome | biome: human gut; feature: human-associated habitat; material: faeces | place: Austria | collected 2013 | reverse complement strand
ATGAACGTTTTTTCAAAGCAGGCGCCAACCGTTATCTGCTACGCCACGAAACTTACAACGAGGCGCATTACCAACAGCTGCATCCGACGGAGATGTCCGTCAAGCGGCGTTTGCAATGTCTGCAAGATTTAAAAGACATCGGTTACCAGACAGGAACCGGAATTATGGTCGGCAGTCCCGGACAGACAGTAGAAGATATTGTCGAAGATATCTTATTTATAGAACAGCTCCGTCCGGAAATGATCGGCATGGGTCCTTTCTTGCCGCATCACGATACCCCTTTTGCCCAATACCCAAGTGGAACAGTGGCACAGACAGTTCTCCTATTATCCATCTTCCGCCTGATGCATCCATCTGCATTGATTCCGGCAACAACGGCTTTAGCGACTCTTGCCTCCGACGGAAGAGAACGGGGAATATTGGCAGGCGCCCATGTAGTAATGCCTAACCTCTCTCCGCACGAGGAACGGAAGAAATATGAGTTATATAATGACAAAGCTTCACTCGGAGCGGAATCCGCCGAAGGCTTGATTGCCCTACAAAAACAGCTGAATGCCATCGGCTACGAGATTTCCACTGAAAGAGGGGACTTTATACAGTGCACCACAGATTACACGGATTTTCACAGATTTATTTCGATTCATTCTTAATCTGTGAAAATCCGTGTAATCTGTGGTGAAAATGAAAAAAGAGAAAATATATGATATACCAAAAAGATTCATCAAAAGCAGAAGAGTTTATCCCCCACGAAGAAATTCTGGATACGCTGGAATACGCTAAAAACAATAAAGACAACCGTGCACTTATCGAGCAGCTGATTGAAAAGGCCTCCCATTGTAAAGGATTGAGCCATCGCGAAGCAGCCCTGTTGCTGGAATGCAACCAGCCCGACCTTATAGAACGCATATTTCATCTTGCTAAAGAAATCAAGCAAAAATTCTATGGTAACCGCATCGTGATGTTCGCGCCACTCTATCTGTCGAACTATTGTGTAAACGGTTGTACATATTGCCCGTATCACGCCAAGAACAAGACGATTGCCCGCAAGAAACTGACACAGGAAGAGATTCGCCGGGAAGTGATCGCCTTACAAGACATGGGGCACAAGCGTCTTACTCTTGAAGCCGGAGAACATCCATCGCTGAATCCGATAGAATATATCCTGGAGTCCATAAAAACAATTTATAGCATTAAGCATAAAAATGGAGCTATTAGAAGAGTAAATGTGAATATAGCTGCCACTACAGTAGAAAACTATAAAAAATTAAAGGAAGCCGGTATAGGAACATATATTTTATTCCAAGAAACTTACAATAAAGAAGCTTATGAAGAATTACACCCAACTGGTCCTAAACATGATTATGCTTATCATACAGAAGCAATGGATAGAGCCATGGATGGTGGTATTGATGATGTTGGCTGTGGAGTATTATTTGGATTAAATCTTTATAGATATGATTTTGTAGGTCTTTTAATGCATGCTGAGCATTTGGAAGCAGCTAAGGGGGTTGGTCCTCATACCATAAGTGTGCCAAGAATAAGACCTGCTGACGATATTAATCCTGATGAATTTGCCAATGCCATTTCTGATGAAATGTTCTGCCGCCTCGTTGCGGTAATCCGCATTGCAGTGCCTTACACCGGAATGATCATTTCTACCCGTGAATCGGAAGCTGTACGACGTAAGGTATTGGAATTAGGTATTTCACAAATCAGTGGCGGCTCACGTACCAGCGTAGGCGGATATGCCGTACCGGAAACGAAAGAAGAGAACTCGGCCCAATTCGATATCAGCGACCGCCGCACACTGGATGAAGTTGTAAACTGGTTGCTCGATCTGGGACATATCCCCAGTTTCTGTACGGCTTGTTATCGTGAAGGTCGGACAGGTGACCGTTTCATGTCTCTTGTCAAACGGGGACAGATAGCAAATTGCTGTCAGCCCAATGCCTTGATGACTCTGAAAGAATATCTGGAAGATTACGCTTCACCCGAAACCCGGGAGAAAGGTATCCGCCTCATTCATGAAGAGATGGAACGCATCCCGAATCCGAGAATCCGGGAAATAGCTCTGCGAAACCTGCATGAGATAGAGGAAGGGAAAAGAGATTTCAGATTTTAGGCACGGATTACGCGGATGAACGCTGATTTTTTATAGCGCAGCCTTTAATCCGTGAAATCCGCGTAATCCGCGCCTAAAATGATCAAATCCCCATTTATTAACCCCTTAATATTGAAACTAATGAATCAGACTCCTTATGCCAACCGCCTACACATCGCCCTCTTCGGACGGCGAAACAGTGGAAAATCCAGTCTTGTCAATGCCTTGACAGGGCAAGATACCGTTATAGTCTCCCCCACTCCCGGCACTACTACTGATCCTGTGACAAAAGCAATGGAAATTCATCCACTCGGTCCATGCCTTCTTATTGACACTCCGGGCTTCGATGACGAAGGCGAGCTGGGAGAAATGCGCGTAGAACGCACCTTGAAAATAATTGGAAAAACCGACATCGCCCTGTTGCTTTGTGAAACCGGAGACGTACAGGAACAGGAATGGCTTCAACGATTGAAAGAACGAGGTATCCCTGTCATATTGCTTCTGAACAAAGCTGACGCACGCCCCAATACGACAGAACTGGCAGAACAGATAAAAGCAAGTTGCGGACAGCCTCCCATCATCGTCAGTGCCAAAGACGGCACAGGTATCGAAGCCATCAACCGCGCCATTCTGGAAAAGTTACCTGCCGATTTCGGAGAACAAACCATCACCGGGAGCCTCGTAGCTGAAGGTGATGTAGTAGTGTTAGTCATGCCCCAGGACCTTCAGGCACCTAAAGGACGACTTATCCTTCCCCAAGTACAGACAATCCGCGAACTTCTGGACAAGAAATGCCTGGTTATGAGTTGTACCACAGATAAGCTGAAAGATACACTTTGCGCACTTACCAATCCCCCCAAATTAATTATCACAGATTCGCAAGTATTCCACACCGTATACGAACAAAAACCGGCTGAAAGCCGGCTCACTTCCTTCTCCGTGCTCTTTGCCGGATACAAGGGAGATATACACTATTATGTAGAAAGTACATCCGCCATCGACCGACTAACGGAACAATCCCGCGTATTGATAGCCGAGGCCTGTACCCATGCTCCACTGACAGAAGATATAGGCAGAGTAAAAATCCCCCACCTGCTGCGTAAGCGAACAGGTGAAGGATTGCAAATAGATATTGTCTCCGGAAATGATTTTCCAGAAGATTTATCCCCATACAATTTGATTATCCACTGTGGCGCCTGTATGTTCAATAGAAAGTATGTACTGAGTCGCATTGAACAGGCACGTGCGCAACAAGTACCCATGACAAACTACGGAGTAGCCATTGCCCACCTCAACGGCATACTGAACAAGATCGTGTACTAAGGGAAGACCTCCCACCCCACTAAGGAGAGACCTCCTGGCTCCCTAAGGGAAGAGTTTATATACCGTCTGATATAATAAATTATACCGGGTGGTATATCTTTTTATACCGAGCGATATAAATAAATATATCGAGTGGTATAAATAAATATATCGGACGGTATAAATTAAAATATCGAGCGGTATAACTGCTTATACTGCCCGATATATGAACTCTCTCCTTAGGCTATCGCTAACTGCTTCCTTAGGCTATCGGCAACTGCTTCCTTATAACCGAAGCTACTCCAACTCCTCCAGCACCTTCTTTACATCCACCGCCTGAAGCCTCCCGTACACCTTCTCTCCAATCATCACTACGGGTGCCAGTCCGCACGCTCCTACGCAACGCAGACAATCAAGTGAAAACTTCCCGTCCGGTGTCGTCTCTCCGACTTCGATGCCCAGCACGCGCTTGAATTCTTCAAGTAATTTCTCCGAACCACGTACGTAGCACGCCGTTCCCATACACACCGAAATAGGATGTTTACCTTTAGGAGTCATCGTAAAGAAAGTATAGAATGTTACCACACCATACACACGCGACACCGGGACATTCAGCTTTGCAGCAATCAGGCGCTGCATCTCTTCCGGCAGATAGCCGTGCAGATGCTGCGCTTCATGAAGTATATTGATAAGTTCGCCCGGCTGGTTGCCATGCTTGTCACAAATAGCACGCACTTGTTCGGCAACGTCACAGGCTAATTTGATATCTGACATAGTTTCTCCGTTTTAATAAGTTAATCAATCGCCTTATTGAAATAATGCGTATGCAGCAACCGCTCCGCAGTCTCACTCAGCGGTTTACCCAGATATTCCTCATACAGAGTCTTGATGTATGGATTCTCGTGCGATTTACGCAAAGGCTTCTGTGCATCTTCCCGATACAGTGCATTGGCACGTGCATACAGCACCTCCGAGTTGCCATGATGCAACGGTTGTCCGCCTCCACCGATACAGCCACCCGGGCATGCCATAATCTCAATCACATGATACTCATTCCGCCCATGACGAATATCCTCCAACAATTGACGCGCATTACCCAGACCATGAGCAATACCCACCTTCAGTTCAAAACCATCCAGATCAATCGTCGCACGGCGCACACCGGCCAGACCACGCACCTGCTCAAAGTTTACATTCTCCAATGTCCGCCCGGTATAAATCTCATAAACCGAACGCAATGCCGCTTCCATCACACCACCGGTCGTTCCGAAGATGACACCGGCACCTGTTGAAGCTCCCATCGGATGATCAAATTCCTTATCCGTCAGTAGCGTAAAACCTACGTTGGCACGTCTGATAAGTCGTGCCAGCTCACGGGTGGAAATAGAATAATCCACGTCCGGACTGCCATCTGTCTTAAACTCATTGCGGTCGCACTCATACTTCTTCGCCAGACAAGGCATAATAGATACCACTACCAGCTTTTCACGCGGAATACCCATCTTCTCCGCCCAGAATGTCTTGGCAATGCTACCGAACATCTGCTGCGGCGAACGTGCCGTAGAAGGAATATCAAGCATATCGGGGAAATGATGTTCAAAGAAATTCACCCATGCCGGACAACAGGAAGTCAGGATAGGCAGGCGAACAGATTTATCCCCATTCATATAACGCGTCAGGCGATTCAATATCTCGGCACCTTCTTCCATGATGGTAAGGTCGGCGGCAAAGTCTGTATCAAATACATAATCAAAACCCAATTCGCGAAGAGCGTACACCATCTTTCCCGTTACTAACGTCCCGGCAGGCAGTCCGAATTCTTCACCCAGAGCCGCACGAACGGCCGGAGCTGTCTGTACAATAACTACCTTATCCGGATTTTCCAGATCCAGCAACAAGCGGTTAGTATGATCGCGTTCCGTCAATGCCCCTACCGGACAAACAGCTACACATTGTCCGCAATAAGTACATTCACTATCACTCATCATCTTATCGAAAGCCGGAGCAATCGTAGTATTAAAACCACGGCGAATGGCTCCCAAGGCGCCTACCGTCTGCACTTCATTGCATACACTCTCGCAACGTCTGCAGAATATACATTTATCCATATTCCGCACAATGGACGAAGTGACTTCACGCTTACGAGGCGAAAGTTCCCCACCATTATAAGGCATCCGCCGGATATTAAAACGTAATGCCAAAGTCTGCAACTCACAGTTGCCGCACTTCGGACAGGTAAGGCAATCATTCGGATGGTCCGAAAGTATCAGTTCAGCCACCACCTTGCGGGCATTCATCACACGCAGGGTACTGGTACGCACCACCATTCCTTCTGTACAACGGGTAGCACAGGCGGGAGCCAGATTACGGCGTCCTTCCACCTCCACGACACAGATACGGCACGAAGCCGGATTATTCTTAACGCAAGTCCCCTTCAAATCAATATGGCAAAGGGTAGGTATATCTATACCGATTTTCCGAGCGGCTTCCAGGATAGTCGAGCCTTCGGGCACGGTAATATAATGACGGTCTATTTGCAGGGTTATTTGTTTTTCTTCCATAGCAGTAGTTTTTAGCAGACATTGATTGCTTTGAATTTACAGCGTGCCATGCACATGCCGCACTTAATGCACTTGTCCGGATTGATGACATGCGGTTTGCGCACATCACCCAGAATGGCATCCGCCGGACAATGTTTAAAGCAAAGATGGCAACCGATACATAGTTCCGGATTAATGGTATAAGTCAGCAATGCTTTGCACTGCTTCGCCCGGCAGGTTTTATCCCTCACATGCTCTACGTATTCATCATAAAAGTTATTGAGCGTAGACAGTACCGGATTGGGTGAAGTCTGTCCCAACCCGCACAAGGCGGTATCCTTTATCACCTTTCCCAATGTAGAGAGTGCATCCAGATCTTTCATCGTGCCTCGTCCTTCGGTTATCTTGTTCAGCATTTCCAGCAGACGCTTGTTACCAATACGGCAGGGTGTACATTTTCCACATGATTCTTCCACCGTAAAATCAAGATAGAAACGTGATACAGAAACCATGCAATCATCCTCATCCATTACAATCATACCACCGGATCCCATCATCGATCCTTCCGCCAGCAAGTTGTCAAAGTCAATCGGTGTATCCAGGTGCTTTTCTGTCAGGCATCCCCCCGAAGGTCCGCCCGTCTGCACCGCCTTGAATTTCTTTCCTCCCTTAATGCCACCGCCAATTTCATAAATCACCTCACGCAGTGTCGTACCCATTGGCACTTCTATCAAGCCGACGTTGTTAATCTTACCGGCCAAGGCAAATACTTTAGTCCCTTTCGAACGTTCCGTACCGATAGAAGAAAACCACTCCGCTCCCTTTGTCAGGATAATAGGAATATTGGCAAGCGTCTCCACATTATTCACATTGGTCGGCTTGCCCAGATAACCAGCTTCGGCAGGGAAAGGAGGCTTCAAGGTAGGTTCACCGGGCTTTCCTTCCATAGAGTGGATAAGCGCAGTTTCCTCACCGCATACGAATGCTCCCGCTCCGTAACGTATCTCAATATCAAAACTAAAATCCGTACCGAATATATTCTTTCCCAGCAACCCGTATTCACGTGCCTGGGCAATAGCAATTTTCAATCTTTGTATGGCCAGCGGATATTCTGCCCGGATATAAACCAATCCTTTCGGAGAACCAATGGAATAACCGCAAACTGCCATAGCCTCAACAATGGAGTGCGGATCACCTTCCATGATGGAGCGATCCATAAAAGCACCGGGATCCCCTTCATCGGCATTACACACCACATATTTCATGTCGGCTTTCTGCTTATTGGCAAACTCCCACTTCAGTCCGGTAGGGAAACCACCACCACCGCGTCCGCGAAGTCCGGAACGTTTTATCACGTCAATCACTTCCTCCGGCTTTTTATGGAGCAGACTATCTGCCAATGCCATATAGCCATCCAGCGCAATATATTCCTCAATGTTTTCGGGATCGATAAAACCACAGTTACGCAAAGCGATGCGCATCTGCTTCCGATAGAAATCCATGTGCTTGGAGTCACTGACGGTCTTCTCCGTCTTCGGATCGATGTAGAGCAGCCGTTCTATCTTCCGTCCCCCGATAATATGCTCTCTGACTATCTCGTCGGCATCATCAGGAACCACCTGGGTATAGAAAGTGTTATCAGGGATAATCTTTACGATAGGTCCCTTTTCACAAAAGCCGAAACAACCGGTAGTGATAATGTCCACCTTGTCGGCAATATTATTTCTCTCGAGTGCTTGCTGAAGACGTTCAGCAATAATGTGGCTGTCGGATGCCTTGCAACCTGTACCGCCACAGATCAGAATTTGCAGATGCTCGGTTCCCAATGCCAACCCACAGCATTGCGCCGCAACCGTCTCATTGCTTTCTTCGCGTAGCAAGAGCGTGCCTTCTGCCCTTTTCTTGATAATTTTCAGATCATGGATAGTTAGTACTTTCATTTTGTAATAGATTTGGGGTCGGGAACAAAGATACAAAAAGACTTGAGATTACAAAAGGAAAGTAATAAAGATTGCAGGAGGGAGAATACGAGGTTATAGATGACAATATGATATAATTTGCAAATAACAATATATAAGTATTCACGAAAAGGATATTCACTATTTGTAGGTATTGCCCCATCGCCTCATTTGTGCGACCTTTGCAGCAAACAAAAATCAGCTTATGGAAGAAATACTGAAGCGGACAACAAACGGTTTTATCTCCTTTTGTACTAAGTGCCACGCCTACCATGTAGAGTTCGGCAATCTTTTCTTCACCTTCACGGAAGATGAATTCGAACATTTCTGCCAATATATCAACTCTATCGACGGCGAATATTATCAAGAGTTGAACAAGGACATGAAGAACGCCCGCAAGATATTTCTCCGGATGCCGGTAAAAGGCTTTTATTGCGCCCTCTATCCGGATGAACTGAAGGAGTTGAGACGCCTGATCGACTTCTCCCTGACAGACGACGCCATTGAAAGTGCATTATCCTTGGAAAACTATTGTTTAAATTAAGAAGATAATTATGAAAATTGAAAAGATTGTAGCCCGCGAGATACTCGATTCACGCGGTAATCCCACGGTAGAAGTGGACGTAGTTTTGGAATGTGGTGTTATGGGACGTGCAGCCGTACCATCGGGTGCCTCAACCGGTGAACACGAAGCACTGGAATTACGCGATAAAGATCCGAAACGCTACGGTGGCAAAGGAACTTTGAAAGCCGTAGAAAACGTAAATACTATCATCGCTCCGGCCCTCATCGGCTGGTCGGCATTGGAACAACGTGCCATTGACAAGAAGATGCTGGAACTGGACGGTACTCCTACTAAATCAAAATTGGGCGCCAATGCCATTCTGGGCGTTTCTCTGGCTGTAGCCAAGGCTGCTGCGAATTACCTCGACATACCTTTATACAGATATATCGGCGGAGTAAATACTTACGTTATGCCTGTCCCCATGATGAATATCATCAATGGTGGTTCACATAGCGACGCTCCCATTGCTTTCCAGGAATTCATGATCCGCCCTGTAGGTGCACCTTCTTTCCGTGAAGGCCTGCGCATGGGTACTGAAGTATTCCACGCCTTGAAGAAAGTATTGCACGACCGCGGTCTGAGCACTGCCGTAGGAGATGAAGGAGGTTTTGCCCCTGCATTGGACGGTACTGAAGATGCACTGGATTCCATCATGGCAGCTATCAAAGCAGCAGGCTACGAACCGGGTAAAGATGTAAAAATCGGTATGGACTGTGCATCCTCTGAATTCTATAAGAATGGAGTGTACGACTACACTATCTTCGAAGGTGAGAAAGGCAAGAAGCGTACTGCAGATGAGCAGATTGATTACATGGAATATTTGATTAATAAATACCCGATTGACTCTATTGAGGACGGAATGAGCGAAAACGACTGGGACGGCTGGAAGAAGCTGACCGAACGTATCGGCGATCGTTGCCAGCTGGTAGGAGACGACTTGTTTGTAACAAACGTAGAGTTCCTTGCCAAAGGCATTGCTATGGGCTGTGCCAATTCTATCCTCATTAAAGTCAACCAGATCGGCTCGCTCAGCGAAACGCTGGATGCTATCGAAATGGCTCACCGCCACGGCTATACCACGGTTACTTCCCACCGCTCCGGCGAAACGGAAGACGCCACTATTGCCGACATCGCCGTAGCAACCAACAGTGGGCAGATCAAGACCGGTTCGTTAAGCCGCTCCGATCGCATGGCTAAGTATAACCAACTGTTGCGCATCGAAGAAGAATTAAACGGACTTCCAGTGTATGGCTACAAAAGAATAAAATAATGCTTTGTAGTGAATAAGTCATAAAAGTAAATGCGGGTGCCTGTGAAGGTACCCGCATTCGCTTTATAGATACTTGCTCCCCCTCCCACAGTTCGAGTTGTAAACTTCGAACTACTTTTATGTTTCTACATGATATTCATAAAAAGAAGAATATCTTAAACCCGGTACTAAAGAATTCTCATATTGAAAAATTATATATTTTTGCACCCGCTTTCGGAAAAAGGTCCGAAGAAACTATCAATATTCAATATAACATTTTACAATAAACATGAATCACTCTTACAAAAAAATCATTGTTCCCGCCTTGCTTGGAACGTTGTTTTTAGGCGCCTGCTCAGATGACGCATCGTTTGAGGGAGAAGGCAAACAACAAACTTATTCATTAGTAGTGAAAGGAATTACGACTTCCGGTTCAGATTCTTCTGAGGAATTACGGGATGTGTCAGTTTTCCAGTTCAGCGATGGCAACTTGTACAAGACGCAACAATTAACCCCCGAATCCAATGGCCAGTCCAGTATTTCTGCACTCAGTGGATCACGGCTATACTTCCTCACCGGAGTGACACTTCCAGTTCAGGAAGAAGGTATTACCGAAGAAGAATTCCGCAATATGACCATCGGCGAAGAACTGCACAATAATTCAGCTCCTGACTTTATGGCTGCAATTGTTGAATTGGAAAGTACTCCCCAAACACGCAGCAATCAGGAAATTAACGTTGGCATGAAACGCGGTGTAGCCCGTATAGACCTGAATACTACAGCAGACAGCAAAACATTAATCAAAGAAATAATCGTAAAGGATGCTCCGGCTGAAACATATCCGTTCATTGAAAACGCTTCCGCATCAGATAAAACAGTAAGTTACTTAAAAAAATTTGATCCAGCTTTCGGTGGAGAACAACAGGGAATCTTCCGCATTTTCGAAAGCAAACGTCCTGTTAATATTATCCTGCGTGGTACATACAATGAAATTCCCATCAGTCTCAAGATGCAATTGCCAAGTATAGAGCGTAATAAGGTTTACGAACTATCAGTACTCAACGTAGGTGCCACAGTAGAAGGAATCTTCGAAATCAAACCCTGGGAAGAAGGCGAAACAATTATCGGGAAACCTGATACAGAGCATCGTATCCTGCTTAATGCTTCCCAATCCAAAATCCCGGAAGGCATAACTGTGGATTATGAGAATAATATAGTAGAGGTACCCGCCACAGGAGTCAGTGACATGAAACTGGCATTTGTTTCCGACACCCGAATTGATATATCAGCCACTGAAGGCACTGACAGTGGCGTGAATCTCAGTGAGATGTCGGTATCTGAAGAGACAGAAGGCATAGTATCAGCATTCAATGTATCAGTGGCCGCACAAGGTAGTGGCCGACTGGGCTATACAATTCTGGTACATTTAAAAAATGCTTTGCTAAGCGGCTCTTATGATTATGTAGAGATTCGTGTGGCTCCGAGCGACAAGCAGATCGAGACCGTTGAAATGGGTGGCAGCATTTGGATGGCATTCAATGCACGCAGCCGGGATCTGGAAGACCAAGTATATCCCTTAGACGGTGCTACCGTTGAAGAGATGTACCGTAATGGCTGGGTCAGCAGTATCGGTGGTTTGTTCCAGTATGGACGGAAGTATATGTACACCCCCTGGCAAGGATATAACCCCTCAAACAATCTGGGTAATCAAACAGCCGACATACCTTGGCAAAACGATACCCATATGCCTTGTCCGGAAGGTTACCGTGTGCCAACCCGCAGCGAACTAAACTCTCTTCTCCCCAAAAATCAGGAAATTCCCGGCACTTATATAGCAGGAAACGGAGAAAAAATAACCGCTACACTCCACGTTGGCGAAGGAACCCTGACTACTCCAACCGGTGTAACAGGAACGCAACACTATGTGAAATTTACTTCTGAAGATACCGAACGTTACCTTATTATCCCTTTGGCAGGTGGAAAAGGTGACAAGTCTACAACCAATAATCCGTCTTTCGGAAAAAGAGCCGTGTTATGGACAAGCGAACGCAACGGCTGTCCCGGTGGTTATGCATGGACTTACTGGTTACCGTTTGAAGGCAAGGAAACAACTGCTATTGCCGAGAGACAATTGCAGATGGAAGCATTTGCATCCTTACGTTGTGTAAAAAAATAAAGGAGGAATTCTATGAAGATTGCAAAAATCATACTATTATTTCTGGCATTGCTACTGACCAACTGTTCAGGCGAACTTGAGCAGGAATACGGGCTCATGCCGCCTGCCCCCGGTCAGGTAACATTTCTTCTTGGATTGCAGGAAGATGACACTTCTGCCATACAGACACGCAACGGTGAACCTGAACAAATCGCCCGCATGTGGTATGCCATTGCCAATGATCGGGGAGAAATGCTCAAACCGCTGTATCAAAAGCTGGAGGCCGACTTCTCCAAACTGACCATTGAAGGATTGGGATACGGTGACTATACGGTTGTATTCCTAGCCACCACGAATCCGGAATCAAAGGCGACTATCAACGAACCCGAGCAATTGTCAGATATCTGGTTATTGAATCAGGTTGCAAAAGCCCCTCTTGATGACGTTTATTTCTATAAAAAAATAGAAGTACACATTGGCAAAGAGCAAACTGCGGAGTCGCAGATTGTGACATTGGAGAGATGCGTAGGCAAAGTTGATATAGACCTGCACGTCTCGTCCGATTATATGTGGCGCTTTATACGCAAAATCTACATCACATTTGACGATACCGAAGGAATATATGCCGGTCTCAGTGCAAATGGTGAATACTCCGGTACGGAAAGCATTGAATCTTATGACATCACGGAAAATCGTTCATTTTACTCATTGCCAAGTAAAGAGGCACTTTCCGGATTCGTAACGATCGAGTCAAACCGCAGTGATAGTACATCGTTTGTACACAAATACCGCTTCAGCAACTGCAAAATCGAAGCAGGTCGTATCTCCCACATCAGTATTGATTACCGGCACCCGGAAAGCCTGGACGGGTTGCTTTATATCCGTGAAGAAGATTTCTCCCGCTTCCGTACCGACACAATGTTTTTAGCCAACGAGCCACGAGACATCTTCTATAATAGTAAGCACCGTTCCTTTTATGTAAACGCACCGTTACAAGTGTCCATCTCGGATGAACATCAATTACTGGTTAAATTCTTCTCACCTGTTGCTATTCATGATGTGACGATTTTATGTCGATTCAATAAAATCAGTACCGAATTCCTTGAATTGGCACATTTCGATCTGATTTATCCTTTCATGGAAGCCACTTTCCCGTTGCCCGTCGTAAGCTCTGACCGAACATTCACCACCAGTAGCGGCAGAAAGATAGTAATACCTGCACAACCGGAACTTTCCGGTGACGATGTTACGCTTGTTATCCAGACGGAAGATCCATACATGAAGAAGATAGAGCAGATAGACAGTCGATGGTTCATTCGTTTCTCAGCTTATTCAGCCGACAACGGACACGCTTATTGGCGGCACATGAATCCATTATTATGTCGTCACGGGGTAGCATTGGCCACCAATATGGCTTTCATGTTCTCTTCAGAAGAGTTTAACACAGAAATGAATAAATATGAAGGCAAACTGAAGGACAACGGAGGAAATGCCATCAACCTGGATGCATTACGCCAGAGAATCCGCAGTCATGGAGGCCTCGTATTAGGTCGCGTATCAGGTGTTGGTGGTCTGGGAGGAGGTACCACCTACGGATTGGCAGACTATTGTTACACCGGAGTCTATTTTGACGCAACACCGCTGGGATCTAATCCGCACAACTATGCACGGCAAGCTATGTTCCATGAATATGGACATTGTTTAGGTTATAACCACAGCAGTACCATGACTTATGGCGACCAATGGACAGTACTCTGCGCCACAGTATTCGTAAATATGGGGCAAGAGGATAAATTACCCGTAAGTTCAAAAGACGTAATCGCCAATTTACCGATGTAAAAAACACAAAAGTAAATAAAAGCAAAAAGGGAGGAAGCAGATATGAGTAAATCAAATTTCTGCCCCTCCCCTTTTAATATGATATTAATAAAGACCTATTACTTCTGAACCTCTCCTTTTTCATTGAAAAGAACTGGATTCTCCGTACCGGATGCATCCACCAACGTTACCTTGTAAGTCTTGGTTCCATCCTCAGCCACTTCAACGGCTGCCTCTTTGATGGTGGCTTCCGAGTAGTTTTCTTTGATGGCATCCTAAACGGC
>OLVO01003171.1_pt1 | contig 13987 bp, 10 predicted proteins | sample 1672571 | NCBI WGS metagenome assembly OLVO01 (sample SAMEA3136700, study PRJEB25190) | human gut metagenome | biome: human gut; feature: human-associated habitat; material: faeces | place: Austria | collected 2013 | reverse complement strand
CGCCGGTCGCATCGAGCGCCTTCCAGTCTTTTTTAAAGTTTTCATCCGAGCGAATGGACGACCACTTGTTATTCTCATAGACATCACCGACATATCCTTTGAGATAAAGTCCATGATCAGAATTGATATCTCCGGATATTTTCAGCATTGTTTCACCAGTATAACTGACTTCGCTTTTCTTTCCAATTTTACCATAGGAAATCGCATCCCCGTTAAAGTATGCTTTCAGCCAGGTCATTATATCCTCACCGTCCCATGTCGAAAGCGCCACCAGACTGTTTTTTGCCTGAGACAACTTATCCACATTCCTATCGTATCTCGAAGGCGGAATAAATAAATAAAAAATGCCACCGCAAATCAAACAGGTTGTCATCAAAATCAATGCCAGTTTTTGACGCATCCTTCGGTCTGTGGCATCGGTTCGCAAATGTCTCGTTCCGATAATCGTTACCGCCACAATCAAATAGGTGAAAAAATATAAATAACGTCCGATTCTTCCCGCCACAAGCGGCAGAACAACAAACGGTATCGTACCTGCCAAAAAGACCACAGAACGTCTTCTGCGGTAGAAAAATGCACTAATCAGTGCTACAAAATACACACCAATCAAAATCAGCAAAAGCGTCGTACAGAATTTTGCGCTTGCGCTCTCCGTATCCGCATAGGACAACAAAGATACATTCGTGCCGGTATAGTTCATAAATTCTTTCAAAAAACTATTTGCCGCACTCACAATTCCCTTTAGCAGTGCGCCCTTAAATCGAATCACTAATGCCAAAAAGAACATCGTAATGCCGATTAAGCCGTAAAGTTTTCCCTTGCGGAATGTCTCCAGCACTGTAAATAGTCCATAAAATACAATCGAGGCGGCAAACAGTAAGAGTAAACACAATTTACCGTCATAAATCATATCCAGACTCGACGCCGTACACATCAGCGCAGAATATACACCAAGAAATACGAGCATAATCTGGCTGAATTCCAATATGAAATTAATCAGTTTATTATTCCTGATCCTCAATTACGTCACCTCGTAAGTCCATTACTTCCAATCGGTCGCGCACCAGATTCCCGGAATCCAAGGATTCATGGTCAGCCACTGTCAGATACAGTGCCGATTCTAAAAGTCTGCCTTTGCCCCAGTCGACGTAAGCCTCCATCAGCTCACTCTCCTCGGTCGTTGTTTTACTGCGGAATAATTCCTGAAACATCCAGTACAGTTCTTCCTCCTGCTCTACCGAATATTCCTGAATCACACCATTTACCTTGTCGTACCAAATATATGCCTGTGGGATTCCACTTTCAATCATAAACATCGCAATGGAATACACACCCTGAATCAACCGGTTGATTTTATCATTTCTTTCCTGCTTTGTACCGGTCGCGCATAAATCAATAAAAATATGAATTTCTTTCATCAGAGGAAGGCTTCCCTCTTTCACCATCAAATCACCGGTTTTACTGCTTAACTTCCAGTGAATTCTCTGAATCTTATCTCCGTCCGCATACTCACGGATGTCAAAAATTTCAGATGGGTCATCTCCCTTTTTATAAGTGGAAAAACGGTCACTGTCCGCACTCGTCTCGTTGTACCATTTGTCTTTTCCAAGATACATCTCTTTCGTCGGCGGCAGGACGAGAACATCCTGCGTCTCAAAATGTTTCCCGATTGTCCACGCAAATATATTCAAATAATCATAGATTTGTACCTTCTCTACCGTGATGGAAACATTTCCACAGTTGTCCATAACAACCGGGATTCTACGGTCTCTCTTTTTCCCGGTATCCACGGAAAAACGAATTTTCATCTTCCCTTTATCGCTGGAAAACGGATTTTCATAACGAACCTTGGCAATTCCTTTCGTCACCGGAAGCAGATGGCTTTTGTTTTCTACCGACAGCGTAATGGCTGCTCTCGCCGGCTTATCAATGGCATCTTTTTCTGCCAGCGGATTTTTTGAATCGACTGACACGCTGACTCTCTTTCGCAAAACAAGCAGAAAAAGAAACATGCAGACCGGTATCGTCACCATCAGTCCCATCAGTGCCATTGCACCAAATTCCAAGTACATGATGGAAATGAAAACACTCACAAAGAAAAGGAGAATGTATAGGATAATTCCTAATGTCATAATTTCCTCCTTCCGAATCGTATCACTTGTTACTTATAATTTAGGGACTTGAATCTTCCCTACAATTTCCTCAACGACATCTTCTTCTGTCGTGTGGCTCATACGCGCCTTACCGTTTAACAAAAGGCGGTGGGCAAGCACCGCTTTGGAAACACGTTTGATATCCTCCGGCAAAACGAAGGTACGTCCCTGAACGAACGCATGCGCCTTTGACATATCCATAAGGGCAAGCGTTCCACGTGGACTCACGCCGAGCGTAATCATGGAATGATTTCTCGTTGCATCCACAATTTTCGATAAATAAGTAAGCACTTTATCATCGACATAAATCTGTTTTACCTGATCCTGCATCTCAAGCAGTTCCCGTTTTGAAATAATTTCCTGGATAAAATCAAGTGGGTTAATGTCCTGACGCTCTTTAATCAGACGAACTTCTTCTTCCATCGTCGGATATCCCATCGAAATACGAATCATAAAACGGTCAAGCTGGGATTCCGGCAGCATCTGTGTTCCGGCAGAACCAACCGGGTTCTGTGTTGCCACTACGATAAACGGATTTGGCAGCTGGCGTGTCACACCATCGACCGTTACCTGCCCCTCTTCCATGACCTCCAAAAGAGCAGACTGTGTTTTCGTTGAGGTACGGTTAATCTCATCCGCAAGCAGAAGGTTACACAAAATCGCACCCGGCTTGTACTGAAACTCACCATCGGCACCAATCATATTAAAACCGACTACATCACTCGGAAGTACGTCCGGTGTAAACTGCAGACGGCGCTCTGTCAACTCCATCGCACGGGAAAAAGCAACCGCCAGTGTTGTTTTACCAACCCCCGGAACATCCTCTACGAGAATATGTCCCTTGGCTAACATCGCTGTCATCACGAGCTCAATTGCTTCGTCCTTACCACGAATTACTTTACCAACCTCATTCAGAATCTCTTGTACTTTATCGTTCACTTATGATTCTCCTTTCTCACTCATCGGATAATAGCAGAAAACGCCGGATCCCCTCGGCGTTCCCTCTTCTATCGTCTTTCTTATGAAACTTTCATTTTAAATTTCCTTACGGCACGTTCATCTTCCGCATCTATTTTTTCCATGTGACCGCCAAGCCCACGGATTTTTTCTGCAAAATTTTCATACCCACGCTCAATATATTGAATATCGTCCACATAAGTATATCCTTCTGCAACAAGTCCTGCCATCACAAGTGCTGCACCCGCACGCAAATCCGGTGCACTCACACGCGCTCCGGTAAATCCTTCCACACCGGTTACAAAAGCGGCATTTCCCTCTACGGAAATATTCGCTCCCATACGGCGCAGTTCGCTGATATACTTAAACCGCGTCTCAAAAATTGTCTCTGTGACAATACTGGTTCCCTCAGACAGAGCAAGCAGCGTTGTAATCTGTGGCTGCATATCCGTCGGGAATCCCGGATACGGCATCGTCTTAACATTTGCATAAGACAAACGATGGTCAGCACAGACACGAACACAGTCATCAAACTCTTCAACAATTGCACCAATCTCAACTAATTTTGCGGTAATTGCTTCCAAATGCTTCGGAATGACGTTTTTAATCATCACATCACCGCCGGTTGCCGCTACGGCAAGCATATATGTTCCGGCTTCAATTTGATCCGGAATAATCGAATACTCCGCTCCGTGCAATGCTTCTACCCCACGGATTCGGATAGCATCGGTTCCGGCACCTTTGATGTTTGCTCCCATACTATTTAAGAAGTTTGCCACATCAACGATATGGGGTTCTTTCGCCGGATTCTCAATAATTGTCTTTCCTTCTGCCATACATGCCGCCATCATAATATTAATGGTCGCACCGACACTCGGACAATCAAGGTAAATATGCGTACCAACAAGATTTTCCGCCTGAGCGTCAATTTTACCATGGTGGATACTTACCTTAGCACCAAGCTGCTCAAAGCCCTTAATATGCTGGTCAATCGGGCGGCTACCAATCTGGCATCCTCCCGGCAGCGCAACTAAAGCTTTTTTATATTTTCCAAGCAAAGCTCCTACTAAATAGTAAGAACCGCGAATTTTACGAATTGCATCCTCATCAATACTTACATCATTAATACAGGCACCATTAATACGGACCGTATGAGAATCTATACGCTCCACAATCGCACCTATACTTTCTATTGCATCCAGCAAAACCCGGACGTCATCAACGTCCGGTAAATTATCAATTGTAACTGGCTCATCCGCCATAATAGCCGCCACGATAATACCCAGCGCTGCATTTTTCGCACCGCCAATGGTAACTTCCCCTGAAAGTGGCGTTCCACCTTTTATAATGTACTGTTTCATCGCAACCTCCACTGATTGAAACATTTTATTTTACTAGTATAACACACTTTTGACATTTGTAAAACAGAAAATCATTTTTTTACGGAATAGCCAAATTTCCCAATTTTCTCACCAAGGACAAAATACTCGCCATGGGAATATGTCACAAGTCCGGTCTGATTGAGTTCAAATTTTCCGTTTTCGTTCATGTATTTCTCACTAATCATGACATCTTCTATTTTTGCCAAAAACATATTGTGGCTGCCAAGCGGAATCTCTTTCTGCACACGGCACTCTAAATTCACCGGGCTTTCGGCAATAACCGGTGCATAGGTAAGTTTTTCACCGGGCATTGCCGTCAAGTTCATCTCTTTGAACTTATCCACATCCCGTCCGGACTTCACACCGCACCAGTCGGTCGCATAAGTAAGTTCCTTTGTCGTAAGATTTATTACAAACTCACCGGTCTCCCGAATCATCGAATAGGAATATCTCTCCGGGCGCACCGAAATCGACACCATCGCAGGGTCGGAGCAGATTGTGCCCGCCCACGCAATCGTAATAATATTTTTCTCTCCATTTTTATTGCCGCAGCTCACCATCACCGCCGGCACCGGGTAAAGCATGTTGCCCGGTTTCCATACTTGTTTTTTTTCGTCCATAATGGCTCCTTCTTCAATGTATCGCCCCCTCGCCTCCGCTCGGCGGCACGTCGTCGGTGCCGATTTTAATTATGGACTTCGTCCATAACGGCACCTCCTTCAATGTATCGCCCCCTCGCCTCCGCTCGGCGGCACGTCGTCGGTGCCTCCTCACATACGCACTTTATATACGAGCTTTTCTGCTAAATCCGGGTAGATGTCTAAAAAGCAGTCCATCTCGTCAAATGGTCCGGCTAACATGACAACGACTTTTTCGTCCTCCTGCTCCATCACTGATTTTAATTTTTCTACAGATTCTTTCGTCAATTCAGCGGCGTCCGTCACTAACATACAGCCACCGGCAATTTTACCTGCCTGTTCCGACAAATCAATCTGATTTAATTTTTCAGCCGTAATTTTCACAATGCTCCGCACGGAAACATAGCCTACTTTGTTCAGTTCTTTCGCCACGCGCTTTGCGACCGCAAGCACAATGCGCTCCTCGCCGCCAGCAAATACAAAATGAGGCATCTTATCTCCATAACGGACGTGGTTCATCGCACTTTTCAGCGTGCGGTATAAAATTCCATGGTCGGAAATATCTTCTTCTTTTTCCTCAAGCAGTTCTTCTACATTTTCCGGTTTTTGAAGTGGCTTTTCTTTTTTTCGTTTTGCCACAACTTTAACTTCACCCACAGATTCTATTAAAGGAGCATCCGGATCCAAGACTTCCTCTTCCTCCTCCGATTCAGTCTCCGGTTCCCGCACAATTTCCCCATAAGACTCCGAAGCCTCATCCACATCTTCATTTTCCTGCGGCTCTTCTTCTATTTCTTCGGTTTCCGAAGACTCATATTCTTCTCTTCGCTCCGGCATTTCCTTTTCAATCGTCTCTTCCAGTTCCTCCGGTTCTGCAACCGCCGGGTTTTCACAATGCTCCAATAACTGCATTGCACGGTCCACAATTTTACCCTCACCAAACCAAAGTTTCAAATCTTTACATTCCTGAATACATTTGTCAATCTGCCCGGTCTTTTCATACAAACAAGCAAGTCGAAAGCCCCACTCTTCGGTATATTCTTCCTTCTTTAATTCCTCCAGAATCTGAATCAGACGCTCCGGCGGCTCTCCCTCTGCTTTTGCCAAAAGATAACGGAGTTCAAAAGTATCTAACGTAATCGGACCTGCCACTTCATAGGCAAAATACAGTTCTCTCGCTTCTTCCATGTCCCCCATGCGAATTGTCAAACGCAGCAGACGATTTAACATATAACGGGAATGGGTACGGTGGTAAATATGGTAAAAAATTTCTTTCTTTTTATCCATCCGCTCTGCCTTCTCATACAATTCGGCATAACGGTACAAATCATCTAATGAGCCAACTTCTTCTAAAGGAATCGCATCAATTAATTCGAGTGCTTTTGTGTATTTATTGTCATCAATCAACTGGCGTATTGCCTTGCACTGACGCACATTCTCTCGTTTTCTACTCATTTTTATGCTCCTTGTAAATCTAACACAAAACGTCTGGTCTGCTCTACTTCTTCCGGCAAATCCATACCTGCTTTTTCAAAGCGGTGCAATACCTGATTAATCTCTTTTTCCCGTTTTCCTTTTTCGATCATATAACGGCGTGCCGCATCCCGATACGCATTCTGCGCAAGCAGCCCCTCCGCAATCTGCGGAGCTAGCGGACAATAGGTGAATAGAATTTCACGCGCCACACGATTCAGTTTCATGGCGCCGGTCGCCTCACGCAGCACCCAGTCTGCATAATCTTTTGCAAACACATCCTTGTGACGGTTTCCGCACTGTGTAAGCTGCGCCTTTACTTTTTCACGTTTTTCCGGTGATAAGTCATTGTTCTTTTTGAAGAACTGCAAATAATCCGTATACTCTGCGGTAAGCGATGGATAGCGGTAATTGTTCCACTGCGCTCCCATTTCCGTACGGCATTTTTCCCACCGGAAATAAGCAAGCATTTTCAAAAGCTCTGCCTCTAAATTCTGCTCCATAAATGATGGCAGAAGAATTCTTCCGTGTGTCTCTTTTTTACGTCCTTCAATATCCTGCCACATCAAACCTTTGCGCCCATATACCGGGAATATGATAAATTCCGGCGTGTAACGCCCCGTCACGGTAAAACGATTAAGTCCAACTTCTTCATATGCCACCATACGCTCGCGGTAGAAAATGGAATAATCAATTTTTTCCACGCGGTTTACAATTTTATTAATAATAGCAGACGTTACTACTGCACTTTCCAATTTTGTGTAAATGCCCTCTGAACACATAACCGGTACAAATGTAGAAATATTTCCACTCAGAATACGGTCGGCATAACTAAGCAGATTTTCCACTTCAAAATGAAGACGTTTGTCCGCGTCGCGAAACGCATCATCGCCCTCGGTTTTTGTCAGTTTTTTCTCATGCACCTGCTTGCGGATTGTCTCTTCATAATCCGTATCAAACTCGTCTTTCGATGGATTTTTTCTTCCCTCATAAATTTCACGCAGCCACTCGCTCATTGTATAAACGCGGCAGGTAGTTTCTTCTTCTCTCGAATCCGGCAGTGTCAAAAGAGTGCGGAGTTCTTCCTCCGTCAAAAGTTCTTCGCTGACATAGCCATATCGCAAAAACAATTTAACTGCAAGCGGTGGATTTGCATCCTGAAAACTTTTTTTGCAGGCACGCTCATAAATCTCAAAGAAATATTTCACTAATTCTTTGCGAAGCGCCGTTGCTTCCGGCGTTCTTGCAAACTTGTCCACACACGCCAAAAATGCTTCAACAGCCGCTGCAAATTTTTTAGCCGTCTCATCGGAAACTTCTGCGTAATCGAGAATCTGCTGTACCGAATGGTCTAACACTTTTAAATCTTCCTGGTCAAACGCATCCAAACTTCCGGTATCGTCTGACAACAATGCAAAATAGGTTTCTTCCATGCGCTGTCTGTCAAGATGAAGATTTACACCGGCGTACTCCAACAACAAAGTTTCCGTATTATTAATCTGCTCCAAAATATGGTCAAGCATAACGCTTAATTCGCTGTCATTTTGTCCGGAGCGTCTTACGCCAAGCGCCATACGCCCTACCAGCGAAAACAGATTTTTTTCATCCATAATCATAATGCGGAAATATCGTGTCAGCCAATCGCTGTAGTAACGGCATCCCGCTACTAACTGCGGAAGCACCGCACACTGTTCCTCAAACTGTTTCTGCGCCACATAAGCACTGGCGCCATAATAATTTTTCTGTGCTTCAATTGGAATTTTACTGCACTGAATAAAATACGTGATTTTTTCCGACAACGAATAATTCTCCATCCGCTGGTTTAAAAGACGTTCCATCGCCGCAATTTTTTCTGCCGTCAGACCCGCACCTTCCGCAAGTTTTTGATAACGTGAATAGGTCTGGTGCACAAACTTGGCCACCTTCTCCGTCTCAGTTTTCAATTTTCCAAACACACGGAACACATCATGATAAAAGAAATTCAGTGAAGTCACTAAAAGTCCCCGGTACTGTGGCTTCTGCTCCAGCAAAAGAGCTGCCTGCTTTTCATTTTCCATCGGCAACCCAAACAAAACCAAATCGTCAAGTGCAACATAAGTAAAGGAATGTTCCTTTTTCCAAACATCGCACATTCCCAAAAAATTTCCTGAGCCGATTGTCATCCGGACGCCCTCGCCCTGTACAATCACTCGTCCCTTAAGTATTAATGCCGTCGACTGCAACGGCTGTCCCTTTTCAAATATAACCGTTCCTTTTGTAATGGAACTGTTTCCATTCAAGATCAAACTCTCTGCCATATGTAACAACTCCTCGCAAAAAAGCTGTATAATATAAAATCCGTGCATCCCATGTCGAATCAAAATCAGAAGACGTTACCAAAGCAGTTAGCTAGGCTCAGGCACCCTCGCGTCACACAGGAAGGATTGCTTAGTGCTGCTTCATTCCTGACCTGACACGGTTCACAAGTTCCTGTTGCGCAAGACCCAAGTGTCAACGCCACTTACTTTGGGCAGCTCTCCGTCAAAAGACCCTCGATGGGACAACACCCCTGCTATAGCGGATTGCAGGTACAGGGCACCGCTATCTCCCCGGCTGCACGGAAATTTGAAACGGTCTGCCTCCCAATAGGGGAAACAAATCCGTTATAAACAATATCATAACAATTATATCTGTTTTTTCACGGTATGTCAAATACCATTACGCTTTTTTCTTTTTTCGCAGTTCTCTGAAAAAACTCGTCATCAATCCACTGCATTCCTCCGCAAGTACACCTTTTGTTATCTCCACCTGATGATTCAATCCATCCTGCTGCAAAAGATTCAAAACGGAGCCTGCACATCCGGCTTTTGGATTCATGCTGCCAACAACCCTTGGAATCCGTGCCTGTACAATCGCTCCGGCACACATCGGACACGGCTCTAATGTAACATACATCGTACAGTCTTCAAGCCGCCAGTCGCCAAGCATCTTACTCGCTTTATTAATGGCTAGGATTTCCGCATGAGCAAGCGTATTTTTCTTCATATTTCTTTTATTATATCCTCTGGCAATGATTTTATCCTCATGCACAATCACACAGCCAATCGGCGTTTCCAGTTTGTCATACGCCTTTTTCGCCTGTTTCACTGCCTGTTTCATAAACGACTCATCGCTTGTCATCGTGATTCCTCCTGATCCCGGCAAAGTTTCCTCTAACACTGGCAGCCGCACATCGCACCGCCGCATTTTCTAAGTGCAGTCATGCGCCTGCACTGCTCCCCTGCCTGACATTCATAAAAGCACGGCAATTGTCCTGCCCAGTAAGCGCCATTTCTGCCAATTCCGATTCCTGCCACAGCATCCGCGTGGGCAATTGTCTCATCGTCCGGCAAAAACAAGTTGCAGACGGTAGTTCCGTTTTTGTCAAAAGTGACCCATCCGCAGGAGAAACACTGCCACTCTCTGCCTGTGCAGTAAACGGCACATACCGGACATTCCTCCGGTAAATCCTGTGTGTCCAAAAAAATCGTCAGCGTTAATACCTGTTTTCTCCGCTCTGCTTTTACATAACCCGCTGTCACAGAGCAATCCGGATTTTCTTCCCGTTTTCTCACATAAAACACTTTCCGCATATAGTCCGACATAATCACTGCCTCCCAGTCATTTTTTACACTATATGCTTGTTTCATTATGCGTATTACTTTTCGTTTCCAACTGCTAACACACTGTCGTAGCACGCCTTTTTCTTGTGACTTTCATCGAACAAAAGCGGGTAACTGTCTTCGCCTTTAAAGGATGTCAGCCACGTTACATCATCCGAAAGCCCCCAGAATGTAACGCTCGTCACATTCGCCTTTCCTTCGCGGTCCGCTTTCACAATCATCTCAAAAAATTCTTTATAACGGTCTGCCAGTTTCTTCAAACCTTCCTCCGAATCATCGGTATTATGCATATCCACTTCGGTAAATTGAATCTCCAAGTCACCAATCTCACTGTACTTTTGCATCGCGTCAGAAATCATGCCGGTATCCGGATAATTCATATCCCAGTGACTCTGGAATCCCACACCGTCAATCAATTTCTTATCATACAATTTTTTCACAAGTTCTGCAATGGTACTTACTTTGCTTGGCATATACTCATTGTAGTCATTATAAAATAATTTCACATCTTTATCTGCATATTTTCTAGCAAATGTAAACGCATCCTCAATGTATGATTCATCGCCGTAAATTTCATACCACAAACTGGAAGTGCGGTATCCGCCGCCGTCGTCACACGCCTCATTCACAACATCCCACGCATAGACAACGCCCGGATATTTTTCCTGGCAGAAACTCAGAACTTTTTTGATGTAACTTTCCATTCTTTTTTTCATCGTTTCTTTATTCACTTTGGCATTTCCTGCATCGTATTTTTCACAGAAAAACCATTCCGGCGTCTGATTGTGCCAGACAAGGCAATGACCGCGAAGCACAAGCCCGTTGTCTTTTGCCAGTGAAAGGCACTCCTCCAAATTTTCCTCATTAATCGCCGGCATGCCGTCTTTGCTGTTTTCCGATGTCCGCTGGTCTAAAATTGCCTCCGGCTTCATGCCATTTTCCATCGTAATGCTGTTAAAATTTTCAAGAATGATTTTCTTTGTTTCCTCGTCCTTCAACTGATACGGATTAATTGCAACCCCAACTTTAAAATCCTTTTTAAATGCGTCCTTCAAATTTTTTGCCTCTTCTTTCTGTTCAATTTTTGAACTTTGTTCCGGTGTTGTCTCCACGGCTTTTTTCTCCGCCGGAGCACCACAGCCGGTTACCAGTAACATAGCCGCGAACACTGCCGCTGCTAATCTGCCTGCTTTTTTCATCCTGCTTTTCCTTTCTTTGCTGCTTTGCTATAATAAAATCCTTTTACCGCACCCTACTTACTCAATATGAAAATTATATTTTAGATTGGGGGCTGTGTCAAATGTTCGTTGAAGTTTTTTGAGTTTCCGTAAATAAGCAAGAATAGTTTGCGAAGAGTGGGCGCTTTCGCTAAACAAACGCGTAGGGGTATCGGCATGTAAACAACACATGCCTGATACCCACGTGTTTGTACCCACTCTTCACAAACTATTCTTGCTCATTTACTGGAAACTAAAAAGATACGAGCACTTGACGCTAACCACTAACCAGCTAGTTGAGAGCAGCTTCTTGTGTTTTCAAAACAACGCTTTTTGCTTAAAATACTCTGTAGGGTTGCATTTTTGCGTCGCATTCAAAGCTAATCAAGAAAATTTATGAAGAAATTGCAACCTAAAAGGCGAAAATTAACAGAAAGAGTTGTTTTATCATCTAATTTCTCCAGATGAAACTTGATAAATGCATCCCTATGGGACAAATCAAGGGAAAAGAGTTGCATTGGAACCGCAGGTCTATTTTACAAAAGCTGCTCTCAATTATTTGGTGAATTGAAAAATTATACCCTTACGCGTTTGTTAAGCGGGAGTGGCGCAAGAGGTTCGGGGAACCTCTGACCTGCGCGGACCGGAGTGGAACGTAGAACCACGAGACGCAAAGCGTTTCTACGGAATTACTGGAAAACAAAAAAGTGCCATCAAACATTTCCCACAACCATTAAACATTAAAAAATGACATTTCCAAAAATCTATGCTATACTATGGCAATAGCAAATTTTACGAGGAAGGGTTACTATGAAAAAGAACGAATTTTATGAGGGGATGGTTACATCTCTAAAGTTTCCGAATAAAGGAATTGTTTATGTAGAAGATGAGGATGCCTATGTACAGGTGAAAAATACATTACCGGGTCAGAGAGTGCGTTTTCAATTAAAGAAAGTAAAGAAGAAAAGACCGGAGGGAAATCTGACGGAAGTTTTGGTGCCTTCGGAGATTGAAAAAGCAGTGCCGCCTTGTCCGCATTTTTCAGAATGTGGCGGTTGTGCGTACCAGACACTTCCGTATGAGGAGCAGAAAAAACTGAAACTGAATCAGGTAAAAGCTTTGTTGGATGCTGTGTATCCGGATTTTCCACTGGATGAATGTGTGGAAAGTCCTAGAATCTGGGAATACCGAAACAAAATGGAGTTTTCTTTTGGGGATGAAGTGAAAGATGGTCCGCTTACTTTGGGACTTCATAAACGAGGGAGTTTTTATGATATTGTTTCCGTCCCTGACTGCCAGATTATTGATGAGGATTTACGCAAGGTGTTAAAGACAACGCAGGACTTTTTCCGGAATGCGAAACTGGGTGGAAAAAGCATTGACTTTTATCATAAAATGCGCCATGAGGGCGTGCTTCGCCACCTGCTTGTACGTAAGGGATTAAAAACCGGGGAAATGTTAATCTGTCTGGTGACATCTTCTCAGGGAGGAATCGATTCTGCGGAAGGGAAACAGTTACTTGAGAAATACAAAGATACGCTTCTTGCGTTAGAGACGACAGGGACGTTTGCCGGTATTCTGCATATGACAAATGATAGTCTTTCGGATGTGGTGAAAGCAGACGCGGTAGATATTTTATATGGAAAAGATTATTTTTACGATGAACTTTTGGGACTGCGTTTTCGCATTACGCCGTTTTCCTTTTTCCAGACAAATTCTGCCGGAGCAGAGAAACTGTATTCGCTGGCAAGAGAATACATTGGTGATTTGACTGGGAAAAAGGTATATGACCTTTATAGCGGAACCGGAACGATTGCGCAGGTACTGGCACCGGTGGCAAAAGAGGTGACAGGAGTTGAAATCGTGGAAGAGGCAGTTTATGCAGCGGCAGAAAATGCCAAAGAAAATCAGCTGGACAACTGCACATTTTTGGCAGGAGATGTGTTGACGGTGTTGGATGAACTGACGGAGGCACCGGACGCAATTGTCTTAGACCCACCAAGAGAGGGCATCCACCCAAAAGCAATTCGTAAAATTTTAGATTATGGATTATCCTCATTTGTTTATATTTCCTGTAAGCCAACTTCGCTTGCCAGAGATTTAGAAGTGTTTTTGGAATATGGATATCAGCCGGTTAGGGCAAAATGTGTAGATATGTTTCCGTGGACACGCGGGATAGAAACTGTGGTTCTCTTGAAAAGGGGAAAAAGGTGATTATTTTACAAAAATTAGATTGCTTTCCAAAAACTTTATGATATAATTTTATTCAATATAGTTAGCTCTACGGTATCTTTTTGAGCCGTGTAGAGTGTAATAATTTAAAAAGGAAAGGATAGAATGAGAAGATTTTGGAGAGGACTTGCAACATTATTGTGTATCTGTATGACAGGAAGAAACTTTTGAAAAAGAAAGGCGTAAACAGAAAGGTGATTTATAAAAACTTATAATTAAAAAAGGTTAAAGTTTTGGTCATCAGAGTTTTTCCATACTTAGTTTTAACTTGAAAACAAAATACTGAATGATATA
>OLVO01003169.1_pt1 | contig 13991 bp, 14 predicted proteins | sample 1672571 | NCBI WGS metagenome assembly OLVO01 (sample SAMEA3136700, study PRJEB25190) | human gut metagenome | biome: human gut; feature: human-associated habitat; material: faeces | place: Austria | collected 2013 | reverse complement strand
CATAATCAAGAATGCTGTCTGCCTCAATGCCAAGCTCTGCAGCGATCTTTCCAAGAAGCCATCCCTGTGTATTTTCCTTTGCTCCGATTAAAGAGACAATCGGCTCAAGATCAGTCTGAACCTTTAACTCAACACCCTTATTTACTTCTCTATTCATATGAATTGCCAGATTCGGGATTACGGCAACTGGCTTTTTAGAATTGTACAGCATGGTCTTCGGATTAAATGGATCATCTGTTGCTACACATACACGTCCTGCAATTGTCAGCGGACGATCCAGCCATGTATTTAAGATCGGACCACCATAGCGCTCTACATTTAAAGTGATGCAGTCAGATTTCTTTCTTTCCGGATTTGGCTTAATCATAAAGCACGGATTGTCGATGTGGGATGTGATAATACGAAATCCCTTAAAGCCAGACTGCGGCACACGAAATGCAGCAAGTGAACGATCATAAATTGATACATAATATGCCTTTCCAGGCTCAAGCGCTGCAGACTCTGCAAGGGAAATGCGCTCAAAACCTGCCTTTTCAAGCTGACTGATAGCCTCCTTCATTGTATGATACGGTGACTGGGAGTGGCGGATCAGCTCAACCAGACGATTTGTGGATTCCTGTAATTCCATAACTTTTCCTTTCTGACAGGGCTTATAAATAGCCCTGTTCTGCAATTGCAATTAATGTCGCGATGCTTCTCGTATCATACCATAAAAAAGAGAGGTTGTCACCCTCCCTTTTTCTTTGCGGTTACTTATTCAGTTCACGGAGCGAGGTTACGAAAGCCCTACGGTGTAATGGTTTCTGTTTTATTTATATCATTTTGACTTCTATATCCATCTTAATTGAACATATATAGCTCAGCAAAGATTCTACTCCAATCAAAATTATATACATTATAAACATATATTCTCCCGATAAATGCGGATAACCTGAAACGGTATTTATGTTTTCAAGACTGCTCCAATTTATCGGAGAAACATAAAACAAACCATATTGTTTAAAATTTGTAAAATATACAGCTACTGGATCCAACATAATAAAAAAGACTGCTGCTGAAATTCCTATTGTTTTTTTGCCAATTTTTAAATTTAGCAGGTACATCAGCTTACCAATGAAAACTATACTTAACCATCCAGTAATAAAAGTGTACATAAATGCGGCTAAAGGATAATAATTTTGTATTACTCGTACTGGCATTACTAGTCCCCACGTATAAACTGGAATTAAGCTTCTTTGATTTACAACAAAATCTCCTGCAATTTCTCCCCAAAGTCGATTTGTTGAAACTGTTGGAAGAACTGCTATCAGCGAAATAAGCGAAATAAACAACATATAGAGAAATGCTGCCAGCCACACGTACATGTTTTCACCCAAATACCAACCTTTCCGCTTGCATCGTAAAATCATATATGGTTTTTGATTATTCAAAAAAGGAGCATTACAAAATAGCATAACACATCCTAAGTAGATTAATACTTTTAATAATCCATTACTATTTTCTGCCTCCGCAAAAACAATTGGAAGGACAAACGGCGTAATTGTTTTTCCTGTTGCCTGCCCATACTCAGATAATCCATGAAGATATCGAAAAATCAATATTGTTTCTATTGCCGCAATCATCCATATTCTATAATTTTTACGCCACTGTATAAAATTGCTTTCGCAAACATACCAACCTTTCTTCAAATTACCCATTTTCATACCTTCCTTTTAGTTTTTTCCATAGTACAATTCCCGAAATCGCATTTAACACAAGTAATAAGCTAACAGAATATAAATAATTCCAAAATGAACTATCCGTCATTCTGAGCATTTTTGCTGCACTCGTAAGATTCCAAATATCCAACTCTTTCGGCAAAAAATCAGTAATTGATAATAATCCATAATAAACCAAAAAGGAAATTGCATGTGCTGCAAAGCGATCTGGCATATAAAATACAATCCATAACCCAAAAGAAGTAAAAAATGATGCAGATAATCCAAAAATTAATCCCATCGCTGCCAAATAAAGAATAGGACCTAGTGTTTGATAAATATCGTAGTATTCAACTATATCTTGCTGTGGATTATTACCTACTAACGGCATTAGCGGTCTTACGAAAGCCACAAAAAGCCAAATTCCACCAATCGTTGCTGTTGTTACAAGAAACATATTCGCAGCAATCTTTGAGATCACATATCGCTCTATCCTTCCTACTCGAAGTTTTTGAAACAGGAAAAAACCACTGGAGATATCTTCATAAACACTTCCCGCACACAGTAATGATAATACCGCAATCATGACTGCTTTAAAACGATCAAAATACAGCACATATAAAACATGCTGAATACTACTAAATACGACGTTAGCATTTTCTCTAAATTCTATCGCCTGCGACAGATTTTCTGTCCACCCAAGTGCAAATAGTATTGCTACCATCATCATCACATATATTATTTTTCCATGCAATATACCACGTTTTAGTTCCGCTTTTAATTCCTTCATATGTGTCTCCTATTAATACATGATTGATCCATCAACTGCATTAATCAAAAAATATCCATTTTCCTGATGTTTCCCATCTTCTGTATCACTATATGTGTCATACTCATTCAAATCTTTGTATAGCCATACGGATTCAGAATTTTTTCTTTTTTGAAAACCAAAACGCCAATATGGTGAACATTGAATTCCTTCAGATGACAGTTCATCTACTGCATACACCAATGAAATATCCGTAATCTGTATACTCTTTCCATCAATATTTGTCGCATTTATTTCCTTATCCAAATAATCTGCTGCCTGTGTCCTGTCAATCAAATTTTTCTTTTGTTCGCTGCAAATACGATAACGTGGAGGAATTTTCATATATAATAATCCCTTCACTGGATGATAAACCATCCACGCAATATCTGAATTTCCATTGTTTTCTAATATTCTTCCATTTATTAGGGGATTTTTCATTATAACTAAATATGCCTCGTCCTCTTGTGTCCATGGCTTCCCACCTGTAAATACACCTGACCAAGTACCATCATATTCATCTTCTTTATTTTCATAACCAGGACCAGATACACTATCTCCTGCATTTTTATTAATTTTCTTAATACTCTGCAAATCTATTGCATATGTTCTAACGTATGTATAGGAATATCCTATTTTTTCTGCAATCTCTCTGCAATTTTTTTCTGCATCTTCAGGCTTCATTTCACTATCAATTTTATCCTTTGGAAATGATTCCCTCAACAAAATTTCCTGCCACCGAAGTGTATTGGTTGCCATCTCTGCGATTGCAGAATAGCTTCCTGATACTCCTTTTACTTCATATTCTAGCCCAAGCATATCATACTGGCGTACTCTTCTGTCCCCATCCGTCAAATAATACATGCCATATTGATTTTGACTTTGCTCAACTTCATTTAACGATTTTTCAAATATAGCATTACAAACATCAGACAATTCATATGGTTCTATTTCTAGTGCTAATATATTCACGTTGTTTTCCTGCTTATCCTGAGATTGTTTGCTTTCTTTCATACTACTTTCTTCAACACTGCTTTCGCTTGTTGTGTTGTTCGCAGATGGTGTTGTTTTTATTGCTTCGGAAGATTCAGCTTCTCCTGTTTCTTCTAATAGCTGTTGTGCTATTGATATTCCATTTGGCATGAACTGCTGACGATCCTGACTTGTCATACGAACTGATTTGCAACCAGTCAAAATTATTCCTGTTAATATTACTGAATATATTTTATATTTGTTTCTCATACTCAAGTTCCTTTCTGCCGTGCTGAGATAAAAAACATATTTTATTCAGCACGGCAAATGTCACTTACCACTTCACATACTCATTTATTCTCTCTTGATCTCATGTCCGACCATTTTTCCTTTATCAAAGCGAAAGATTTCATCGCAAAGCGTCCCTATATCTTCCTTACTGTGGCTTGCCAGAACAATCAGCTTTCCGTCTTCTTTTTGTTTCAAGAAAAGCTTCCACATTTCCTGTACGCCGTCATTATCCAGACCGCTTAGAGGTTCATCTAACAGCAAAATATCTGGATTTTCCATCAATGCCTGCGCCAGTCCCAGGCGTTGGCGCATACCTAGCGAATATTTTCCTACCGCCTTTTTGCTTTCTGGATCTAGCCCCACAAGACGTATCGCGTCTTTTATCTGCTCATCTTTGATTTTTCCCTGAATCATAGCAAGAAGCTTCAGATTTGTGAAGCCAGAATATTCTGGCAGAAAACCCGGATTTTCGATGATAGCACCAATATTCTCCTGCATGTCATCATTTTCTCCGACTACTTTTCCATTTATCAAAATTGTTCCCTGCGTTGCCTTTACAAACCCAAGGATATGCTTCATAAGCATAGTCTTTCCGGAACCATTTCTGCCCACAAGTCCGTAGATTTTTCCAGACTCTAGCTTCATATTAATACTTCTGCCTCTCCATAACGTTTTGTCAGATTTTTTATTTCAATTGTACTCATATGCTTATCTCACTCCAGTGAAATTCGTGTGTAATTCTCACACGTTTTTTCTTCGCCTGCTTTGTTAGTATATGATACCTTCAGAACATATCCCTCTTTCTCATTATTATGATTCTGAATATATACTGGATATGCTTTCGTCTCATTTCCAAGACTCTCTGCATCGATATATTCGATATCATCCTGACCATTCGCTTCGGTCCACACTGCAATTCTTACATTGCTAATTCCTTCTTCGTTTGCAGAGCCATGGAATTTCACCCAAAAATTATCTTCTGTGATTGGATCCACTGTAAACCAGGCAACATCACCATCACCTTCCGGCACATCACCTGTGATCCACTCAAATGAAAAGCTGACTTCCTGCTCCTCGCTTGATGGCGTCACGTTGCTTGCTGCCGAACTGCTGGCTGGCGCTTGGCTCTGCGCTGTTGACTCTGGTGCTGTTGACTCTGGTGCCGCCGACTCAGTTACTGCCTGCTTTTGTGATTCTGGCGTTGATGCCTGCACAGTTGTATTAGGTGTCACACTTGACGGCTGTGTATTTGCAGATGACTCCGCTGTTTTGCTCGTCTGTACTGTTGCTGCTGTGGATGTCGTTTGATTCTTATTTACAGCTCCCTGTAATTCACATCCAGTCATCATCATCATTGTTCCTGCCATTGCGGTAATCGCCGCTTTCTTCCATAATAATCTTCTCATTTATTTTGCTCCTTCCTAATTTATCCTGTCTTTAATACGAATCAGCCTGCCTGCGGTGGCAGAGGAATTACAAAGCTGTCTGCTGTTGTACTTTCTGCCGGCGACTCTGACTCTTTTTCTGTTGTCTCTGCTGCTGTTCCCTGTTCAGATTCACTTTCTTTTTCAGACTCTGATTCAAAAGCTTGTGACTCTTTTGTAAGCACTCCTGCTTCCCCTGATGATACCCAAACTGGTTCTGCTGCCCATGTCTTTTCATCTGCTGACGACAGTTTTTGAGGAAGCTGTCTTTTAGATCTGTCAAACTGAATTGAGACCATACAACCTGATGTTGAGACCAGTGCCGCTGTCATCCCTGCCGCTGCCAACAGCTTTTTCCATACTTTTTTCATGCGTGTTTTCCTTTCCGCTCTCCCCGTTAACTACACTTTTTTAATGTCTTTGAAATTTTAAAAGCAGCCAATTTAGTATTTATTGTTTGACTATTTTTTACTTTTTCTTATGTTATCCCTATTTTATCAGCATTAGGTCTAAAATGCAATTACATTTCCTTTACATTTCTGATACATTTCTATGTATGTTTTGTTACAAAAGCTTTTTTATTTAAATTATTTTGTAACATTTAATGTAACATTTTGACTTTATGTCAGAGACAGCCAGACGCATTACTTGCTTAAATTTATAAATCCATTTCATGAGTTTTTTCTTTAATCACCATCATCAATATGGCACAAATACTCAAACTCACCACATAAACATACACCGAAGTCAGCATGCCTTCTCCTGAATATTTCTTCAAATTTTCAATACTGCTCCAATTTACTGGCGAAAACAGCATCATCCAACTTGTCTGTTCATGATAAAAATAAATAACGACTGGATCAGCCAGGACAAGACAACTTGCTGCCAATATTCCCGGCCAGTTTTTTCCTGTTACCACATTAAATGCGTACACAAGGTACCCTAACAGCATCACCGTAAGACTACTTACCATATACGAATAAAATGCAGCATTCCATACAGTTGTACTCGAAATGACATTTTTCGGATATACCTTAGAATACAAAACATAATTCATCAGTTTATTCGAGGATATTTCCCATATGCTTCCCCAGCCATTCCACTCCAGACAAGGAAGCACTACGAGAAAACTACATGCCGCAATGAATGCCATATAAATAAAGGATGCGATTGCAATGTATAGACATTCTCCCTTCCACCATCCTTTTCGCCCTGCTCTGTGAATTAAAAACCATTTATTATCCTTTAAAAATGGAGCGTCACAGAACAATAAAATTCCGCCAAAGAAAATCAGCACCTTTAGCAATCCATTACTGTTCATTGCATCAGCCAACAGCACCGGGAGCAAAAGTGCTGTCGAAGTCTTTCCATTTGGCAATGCATAAAGCGGTACTCCAATCAAATAGCGAATAATTAAGACCATTATCACTGTACCCACTGACCAGATTCGGTAGTCCTTTTTCCAATTTAACAGATTGAGGGTCGCAATAATTGTCGCACTCTTAAATCCATCCTTCATGTTTCCTCCTCTTCATTGCCCAAAAACACAAGCACCATGGAACCATACAAAATAAAAGCATTATTCCAATCGCATAAAAGTAATTCACCGCAAAGCCATTTACGTTTAACACCTGTACGCCTGAACTTAAGTACCACACATTCACGGAAAATGGAAAGCTTCCTGCAAATGCATAAATCACATAGAATGCAACAAAAGAGGCGGCAATTCCTACGTACCGATTTGGAAATATAGATACAGCAAGAATTCCAAATGATGTCACTGAGACTGCAAACAATCCAAACAAAAGTCCTACTAATATACTATAGACAAGTGGTCCTGCAAAATTCATTGCACATGCGAAATAACCAAAGTACTGCGTCATACTATCTCCACCTACAAGCGGCATAATCGGCAAGAGTACAATCGAAAATAGTACAAAGCTTATACAGACTGCTGACACAACCCCTATTGCATTGGAAATCAGCTTTGACAGTAGATACTCTCCTGGCCTGCATCGAAACAGAATCAATCTGTCATACGAACTGTTTCGATCATCACATAATCCAAATGTATATACCGCTGAAAGCAGAACAATTACTGCTGCCTTAAAGCGATCAAATATCAGCAGTTCCATCAGTTTCTCTAAGCTTCCCATCATACGCATTTTATATTGTAATTCTATCATTACCGATTCCCATACATTTGCAATCAATAATACTACTATTAGAGCAATAATCACAGGAAATCGCTTTGCACCGATGCAGCGATGCAAATCCATTTTCAGCAGTTTTAAGAGATGACTTTTCTTTTTCACTTTAAAAATTCCGATCCAAATATGGAATCTGTGCTGCCATTGACTGCATTCACCAGCATTTCTCCTTGCTTTTGGGAACTGCCTATAATAGTATCATTTGCCCAGAAGAAATCTTCTGCTTCCCCCTTGCATGTGAATTTATATCGAAAACATGGTACTAACACTGATGTTTTTTCATCTAGCGCCGTCTGATCAACTATATATACAATATCAATATCCTGTACATCTGCCTCCTCTGCCTCTACCTGATATCGCTCGGTAACTTTATCGAAATACTCCATTGCCTCATCTTCTGGTAAAATCTGTACTGGTTCTTTTTTTATTAATTCAAATTCTGGACGAGCTTCCAAATAAATTAGGCCATATTCTGGATGCCAGATCATAACAGTAACATTATCTATAATCTGTGTGCTTAGCGGAAAACCTTCCACCTCGTCCAATCCTCGAAAAAGCATCAGCCATGCACCATCTTCTTCGCTCCATTCCCTATCATTTACCTCTTCATAGCCTACTTCTGTATAGCCTGGTGCAACAATGTCCATATCCAACGCTTTAACACTTTCGATTCCCATAAAATATGTAGAAATCTCACTGTAGGAAAAATCAAGATCTTCCATCAGCTTCCTGCCATAGTCAATCGCCTTTTTCTTATCTTTCTCATCTCCTTCTTCTGGGAATTTTGATTCCAAATAAATATCCTGATATTGCCAGTTCCAGTTACTATAACCAAACATTGGATATGCTCGATAATAACCTGTCTTATAATACTCCACATGTTCAAGCTCATCTTCAAGCGTACCTTCTTCATTATACCAGTACCTTTCATACTCTTTATCTCTTTGATAATCTTCCCCCAAAACTACAGAAGCTATTTTCTCGATATCGTATGGTTTTCGTTTTACTTCTAAGGTATAGTAAGCCTCATCATCTTCTGTAGTTGTCTCGATTTCTTTTGCATAAGCCATACTTGTCATTGCCATGCACAATGCCGTCGCCGCTATGCATATTACCCTTCTTTTCATAATCTTTCTCTCGCTCCTTGTCTTTTTATTTTGTTATTTCGTCACTTCTATACATGTAAGACAAATTCTATAAGCGAATTTCTTACAAAAGGAAAATTTTATTCTTAAATATTTAACAAAGCCCATCACCCAAAAGTTTAGTATTCTTTTGGGCAATGGTTTGTACTTGTACTTATAGCAAACTCTTCTTTAATTGCAATAATATGTTTCTTCTTTTTGTCTTAGAGCATCACTATATAGTTTAGGCTCAGCATCTTCAAATATTCTGTTTGCAGAATTAATCATATCTTATAATAAAGCCATTTGGATTCCAATCTCCTCTAACCTCATATCCAGATACTGTACTTCCAGAATTAGCTCTCAATCTCACCCATCCCTCATGTTCTTTTGCATAATAATGCAGTAAAGAACTAGTCGTAGCTATATTATTTATTATTTTATTCTCAGTAATTTGAACACCATCTGCTGCAATTATTAAAAAGTTAGTTGGAATTGGTGTGTTCAACACTCTGCAACTTGCAGCTTCTTTTCCGAATTTTTTATTAGCTTTCGCAGAATTATATCCGGTATTAATATTTTGAATAAAAAATACATAGTTATCACCTTCAAGAACTGCCTTTTTGCTAGCAACACCATTTGCCCATACACTGGATGCAATTCCCAGCATCAATAACACAACCATCAATACTTTTGCAATTATATTTTTCTTCATTCGCATGTCTCCTTAAAAATTTATTTAACCGTTACATACACGGCTTCCACTGCCTCATTGTTCTTTTTATCTACTACATATACATGAGTAATATAATTCCCTACTTCATTATTATGAGCAGATGTTGGAATATACGCAGTTGCCGTGTTTCCGCTTATATTTGCCACATGCCATACAATATCATCCTGTCCATTTTTTTCAGTCCAAGTTGGCATTTTGACTTCTTTTACCCCTAACTGTGCAGAAAATGTAACTTTAACTGTATATCCTGCAGTTGTCACATTAGATGTTTCTATTTTTTTAATAACTGGTGCTTCTGCCACTGCTGGAACTCTCACTGTTATTCCTTCTAATGCATATGCCCCATTTACATCATACACATAAACATGTGTGTAATAAACGCCAGATTCATTATTATGACTAGATACCGGAACATAAAATGTTGCTGTATTTCCACTAATACTTGCAATATGCCAAACTATATCATCCTGATCATTTTTCGCTGTCCATGTTGGCATCTGAACTTCTTTTACTCCTGCTGGTGCAGAAAATGTTACTGTTACACGGTATCCTTTTGCTGTAAGATCCTCTGTCTTAATATTAAGAATCTTAGGAGCTTCCGAAACTGCTGGTACTGTTACAGTCACACCCTTTAGAGTTTCTCTTCCTAAAACGTCATACACATATACATGCGTGTTGTATGTTCCAGACTCATTATTATGACTGGATACTGGCACATAAAATGTTGCTGTATTTCCACTGATACTTGCTTCATGCCAAATTAAATCATCCTGACCATTTTTCTCAGTCCATGTCGGCATTTTCACACTCTTAACTCCCGCTGGTGCAGAAAACGTTGCTGTCACACGATATCCTTTTGAAGTTAATTCTGTTACCTTTACATCACCTAATGTTGGTGCTGCCGCTGTACTACCACCTTGCACCGGTCTTAAAACATACTTAACATTCATACCAGACAATCCCGATACAGAATTATTCACACAAACACCAAATGTTGGACTGGCTGCCTCTACACGAAAAATTGAGTTATATGGTCCAGAATATGTATTATTGCCAAGATTCATATCTTGTCCAAGATAATTTGAATTTATGTACAACTTATCTCTTCCAGTCATTGAACTTGTTCCGCCAAGTCCTGCTATTCCATATCTCTGCTGAAGCTGATTCACAACATAATTTTTTGTCTGTTGTACAATTAAATTGCTTTGAGAATTTGGATTGTAATTTCCATTTTGACGTGCAAAACTTCCAAGAGATACTGCAACATGACCTTTCGATGCTCCTGGTGCAATATAAACCATAATCGTTCCTGGTACACTAAATAAATCTGGATTACTCAATTCTGTTACATTTGTTGCAATCAGTTTATATCGAATCATTCCACCAGAACCGCTTAATACATACTCTCCATTTACAGGTACAGAACTTAATGCACTATTCCAACCAGCGGTTGTACCAGGCACATTGGTAATTCCCAATTCACTGAAACATCTTTTAACCAATGAGCTGCAATCAAAATAATCCGCTGAATCTCTATTTGCCTGACTATAGCCTTTTCCAACCTTACTTAAAAGCTTTGAAATGTACGCTGACACAGAAATCTCATTATTATTTATAACCATAATCCCATTATCAGGATACTGTTCTAATGCCGCATACTGCTCACACGCCAGCGAATCGCCCTCTGGTGCACCATTGGCATCATTATAAATCTGAGCATATTCATACATTTTCTGTAGCAGATCATTGTCTACTTCCGAAGCTGATGTTGTATCAAGCTCTGATGTTGATTCTTCTACAGTGCTATCAAGTTCTGATGCAATCTCCGACTCTACTTCAGAACTCTCAATTGTACTCTCCTGCGTCTGCACTTCTTCATCTTCTGATACTGATTCCTGTACCTCATTCACATTACTCTGCTGCTCTGTTTCTTGAAAATTTTCTTCCTGCACAGAAGTTTCAGGCGTACAATTTTCAATCTGTTCTGTCGAGCTAGTAATCTCTTCTGCCATGGCAACCTGTGAAAAAGTAATTGCCATACCTAATACTAACGCTGCTTTCTTTCTCATTTCTGTATCCTTTTCTAAATTTATTTTACATAAATTTTATCCAGTCTTCCACGCGCTAATTCTGAATAAAAATTATATACGTGGTATTTATGTTTTATATATACCATTTCTTTTATTACTTGTCAATAGTATATTTAAGAATCCTAAGTATTGACTTTTTATATATCATAGTTCATACTACTTAAAAGGTTCATTATATCATTACTGACCTGGCATAGTTGTTTTCTATTGCCTTTTAGCGGTCTATTATGTTCAAATGAATTTTGAATACTTGTTAAAAAGGAGATGCTTATGATCAAACAATATTTCATTTGCAAGAGGGAGGTACATTTTGAAAAACAATGCCATTAATACGTATTTAAAGGAGCTTTCAAACCAGCTGTGCTGCAGTGGAAAAGAGAAAAAGGAAATACTGTCATCTTTAAAAAATCGACTATCAGAATTTGAATCAGAGCATCCTACTGCTCTTAAATATGAGGATATCGTCGAACAATTTGGATCACCAAAGGAAGTGGCTAACAGCTTTTTAGGCGAATATAGTTCAACACAGTTGCATAGTTTAGTAAAACGTAAGAAAATAAAGCACTTTTGCATTATTACTGCGTGCATATTAATCTTTGCAGCTTTGCTTATCTATTCGATCCGCAGAATTTATCAATTTTATTGGTTTCAGGATGGGTATGTCATTGAAACTATGTACGATGGTACAAATGTACCAGGCCCCGAAGAAATTGGTATTACCAATTATCAAAGATATTAACAAAGGAGTTTCACTACAATGAAAAAGCTATTTGTCTATTTATTCTTAGTTGTCTGTTTTTTATTTCCAAACTGTAATGTAACTACTGCTGCTCCCAATTATAATATCCAATATTTAGAAAATGGAGATTATATAATCACAGAAATTTATACTTCAGATGCTACCTCGCGCACTCCCGCTTCAAAATCAAAAAAAGCTTCTTATTACTCGCAAGATCACATTTTTATTTTTTCAATAACAATATCTGCATCTTTTGATTATACTTATGGAGTTCGCGCTTCCGCAACTTCCGCAAATGCTATCGTTGACATTGTTAATTCTTCTGCCGTCTTTAAATCGAAAAACAGCTATGTCTCTGGTAATACAGCTTATGGTACTGCGACTGTCCTTTATCAAGGTTCCAACAAAACACTTAACATCAACATGTCATGTGATATTTACGGCAATATTTCATGATTACTACCACTATATAAATCTTAACTCTTGACTTTTATTATCTTTTCATTCATAATAAATGCTTAGTATGATGTTGGGGTTAAAAGGTGCTTTGCACTCCCGCAATCTTCAAAAAAGTTGTCGAAGGGAGGGACACATGGCAATAGAAATGTTTAAACGAGGGTCTGTTGAGATGCTTGCCCTCCTTATTTTAAATGAAGATGATGCTCACGGCTACCGTATTGTTCAGGAAATTAAGGACAGAAGCGATGGCCGCCTGATCATCAAGGAAGGCTCTCTTTACCCAATTTTGTATAAGTTGTCTGACGAGGGCTATATTATTTCTCAGGAAGATATTTCTGAGACTAAGCTTGGGCGTAAGCGTATTCGCGTTATCTATTCTATTGTTACAGTTCACCCGTACCGTTTGGGGGCAGATTTCATGCTCGCATGAAAATCTGCCTACAAAAAGGTACGAATGGCGCGAGTGAACTGTACAACTGTACCTTTTTGTCGTACCCTGCGCGCAGATGCCAGTTATTTTTATGGAATTTTCCAAAAAGAAATGGTATACTGAATGCATGCTTCCAAAACGGGGCATTTTTACTGCAATCATACACAGAAATGATAAAGGTGCCTGTCTTTCTGACAGGGCATAGGTGTGTTTATGAGAACAAAAAAGAGAATTAGGCTGAAAGGCAGGCTGCGTATCTATATGCAGACCTCCCTTTATATGGGGTTTTTACTCCTGATTGTGGATATCGGAACGTATTTTCTGGATGTCCGTGCAGGCTTTCTGCTGACCTGCTTTCTGCTGTTTTATTTTGGAATGATCATTTTGCTGATGTTCTATAACAGACCGATCATTTTAAACGAGCTGATCAGCTTCGCAACGCAGTACGGGCAGGTACAGAAGACGCTGCTTCGGGATATGGCGATTCCCTATGCGCTTTTGGATGAAACCGGACGGGTCATCTGGTGCAACGATGCCTTCCGTGCTGCAATCCACAGCGAAAAGGGCTTTCATAAGTCGATTACCTATGTATTTCCGGCAATCACGCGGGAGCGGCTACCGCAGGGCGAGCAGGAGGCGGAAATCGAGATCTCCTTTGAAGAGAGCGATTATATCGCGCATATTACGCGGGTATCGCTGCGGGGGATGATATCGGAAGACAGCGACGTTTTAGATGACGAGGATTATGACAGCTGCCTGTATGCGATGTACCTGTATGATGAGACGGCATTAAAGCTTGCGCTTCGGGAAAACGACGCGCAGTCGCTGGCAGTCGGTCTGATTTATCTGGATAACTACGATGAGGCACTGGACAGCGTGGAAGAAGTACGCCGTTCCCTTCTTGTGGCTCTGATCGATCGAAAGATCACCAAATATTTCTCCAATTTCGACGGACTGGTGAAGAAGCTGGAGAAGGATAAATATTTCCTGATCATGCGTCAGAGTTCATTG
>OLVO01003167.1_pt1 | contig 13996 bp, 14 predicted proteins | sample 1672571 | NCBI WGS metagenome assembly OLVO01 (sample SAMEA3136700, study PRJEB25190) | human gut metagenome | biome: human gut; feature: human-associated habitat; material: faeces | place: Austria | collected 2013 | reverse complement strand
ATAGTGTATGCGAAAATAGGTCATTGCCAATGATTTTTTTTGTTTATTAGACTGTTTTACAGTCTTTTTAAATTTTTGAAAATTTGTAGTATTATATATTGTTTTTAAACTTAATATTTTGCTATAATAATAATGGTGATAGAAATGGAGAATAAAATTACTACATATAGTGAGAAAGAAACAATTGAAATAGCGCAGAATCTTGAATCGGAGAAATTTCCTAATATGGTAATATGCCTTGAAGGTGATTTAGGAAGTGGTAAGACAGTATTTACTAAGGGTTTTGCACAAGCACTTGGAATAGAAGAGACTGTTACTTCTCCTACATTTAATATTATTAAAGAATATCCAAATGGTGAGTTACCACTTTATCATATGGATGTCTATAGATTAGATGGTAAAGTTGATGATCTTGGTATTGAAGATTATTATAAAGTCGTGAGCAAAGATAGTAAGAGACTTACGATGATTCATACATTTAATATGCATGATACATTGAATAAGCCAGCGAAGAATAAAGTATCTGCAATCACAGTACCCATTGTAAAGTTGCCTACAAGACTTGTGGCACTTGAGTTTAAACCTGGCAGTGATAATACAGTAGAAATGTATCTTGATAATGGTTGGCAACTCAGCTTTAGAATTCACAATGCAAGCACAAAGGTCGAACCAAGCCTTAAGTTTGATGTTCAATTTGTTAGTATGCCGATGGAAGTTCTTAATATCGAATGTAGATGGAATTAAGGTGGTGTCATAAGTGAGAAAAATGCTTTTAAGTTTTAAACCGGAAGTATATGAGAAAATAAAATCAGGAAAGAAAAAATTTGAACATAGAAGAAACTTTCCAGATGAACCAATTATGGCATATATGTATGTGAGTGCACCAATTAAGGCAATTAAAGGCATAGTATATCTAGGTAAGCGACATTTGTTATCTGACTGGAGAGAAGAGTTTAAAAATGATAAAGCGGCTGTTGTTCGTATTGAGAAGTATCAAGAATTATATCGATACGCTATGGAAATCAATGAATTTCAAGAAACTACGGAAATTTCACTTGGTGCTTTAAGACGTGATGTTTCGGGATTTGTTGCTCCACAGATGTATATATATTTGGATGGGACAGAGTTGCTAGATTATATTGAGAATAAGATAGAAAATCTTGATGGATGCACAGTCCATGATTATTCTGTTATAAAATCAAATGAAGTTTGTGTACATTAGAAGATGGAAGGACTAAGGATGGGCGGTGTAATTAGATCCTTATCTGAAACGAATTCGCTCAGAGTATGAATTAATTATCTTGATGATTTCTACGATATGCGATCGTTTGTTCAAAATGATGATTTATCTAATTTGATGAGTCAGTAGTGTTTGAATAAAATCAATTCTACGATAAAAACATACCGTCTAGACAGCTACTTTTTTATCTATTATCCAAAAGACATATAATATATAGGCTCAAATGGTGAAAGTGCCCATTTGGGCCTATTATTGTATGAATTCATGTGTACAACCAGAGCAAGATCCACCCGTGTATTACAGTATTGTCATTTTGACAATTTTGTATTACTTACGAGTAGCAGACTTGATGGGGATTACGTCCCCATACCCACGTGAAAATATAATTGCTGGCAATTACATTTTAGCAGATATGCAGGCATATCTGAATAAGCGTCATAGACAACAAAATAAGGAAATTTTGATAAGGCATTCACCTGGAATAGGTGAGTGTTTTTTGTTTTCAAATATTTAATTAATCGAAAAAAATAAAAAAAGTTTTCCTCAGGGGGCTATAAAAATGCCTCTCAGCGTTTCGTTTTATGTAAGGGTATTTTGGACAGGAAAAATTTAAAAAATTTTTATCAAGAACCTGTATTTATGCCCTTCATCTTTTGAATATGTGTAAGGACATTTTTTGAGCCGGCATAAAAATGATTTTTACAATAATTAGAAATAGAAATGAGGCGAGAGAAGAATTTGAAAAATTCATTTCGAAAAGTGTGGAAATATTAGCAGGAGATGAGATGAAAATGAATATTCACAAAGATAAGATGCTATGGTATAATACAAAGTACTGTATTAGGACTTCTGATGAGAGAAGCTGAAATATGGGAAAAGATTTAAAAGGCAAAGAGCTTGGATTGTGAATATCCACTTGATTGTCATTTGATATGTTGGTCAATCAAAGATTTAGCTATTGGACTGGGATAAAATCAAAGGATTTATAGGAGGAAATATAAAAAATGAAATTAGGAATCGTCGGATTACCCAATGTTGGAAAAAGTACATTATTTAATTCATTGACAAAGGCAGGCGCAGAATCTGCAAATTATCCGTTCTGTACCATTGACCCTAATGTAGGTGTTGTTACAGTGCCGGATGAGAGACTGAAGCTTCTCGGAGACTTTTATCATTCTAAGAAAGTGACACCTGCTGTAATTGAATTCGTAGATATTGCAGGACTTGTAAAGGGAGCATCCAAAGGAGAAGGCCTTGGAAACCAGTTCCTTGCAAATATCCGTGAGGTAGATGCAATCGTTCATGTAGTCCGCTGCTTTGAAGATTCCAATGTTATCCATGTAGATGGAAGTATTGATCCTATCCGTGATATTGAAACTATTAATCTGGAGCTGATCTTCTCAGACCTTGAGATCCTTGAGAGAAGAATTGCAAAAGTTACAAAAACAGCACGCATGGACAAAGAGGCTGCCAAGGAGCTTGATTTCCTTCAGAAGGTAAAAACACATCTGGAAGATGGCAAGATGGCAATTACTATGGAAATGGAAAATGAAGATGAAGAAGCCTGGATGTCTACTTATAATCTGCTTACCTGGAAGCCTGTGATCTATGCAGCAAACGTAGCAGAAGGAGATCTGGCTGATGACGGTGAAAGCAACAGCCATGTACAGGCAGTGCGCAAATATGCGGCAGAGCAGAACAGTGAGATTTTCGTTATCTGTGCAGAAATCGAAGAAGAGATCTCTGAACTGGATGATGATGAGAAGAAAATGTTCCTGGAGGATCTGGGACTGACAGAATCAGGACTTGAGAAACTTGTAAAAGCAAGCTATCATCTCCTTGGACTGATGAGTTTCCTTACTTCAGGTGAGGATGAGACAAGAGCATGGACGATTAAAATCGGAACAAAGGCTCCGCAGGCAGCAGGTAAGATCCATACAGATTTTGAGCGAGGATTTATTAAAGCTGAGGTTGTAAATTATCAGGATCTTCTGGACTGTGGTTCCTATGCAGGTGCCAGAGAGAAAGGTCTTGTAAGAATGGAAGGTAAAGAATACGTTGTACAGGATGGAGATGTGATCTTATTCCGATTCAATGTATGATGAACAGGTGATTTATGGAAATGTCGATACGTTTTCCGGGACCCGGCCTGGTCTTTGATTATGTGCCGCGCTCATTTCAGATATTTGGAATGGAATTTACCATATATGGAGTACTGATTGCTGTGGGTGCTCTTCTTGGAATGGGACTTGTGACACTTGAAGCGAAACGAAATGGGGAAGATCAGAACAGGTATCTCGATATGATACTTATTTCCCTGATGGTTTCAGTGGCAGGTTCCAGATTATTTTATGTGGCTTTTTCATGGGGATTTTATAAAGAAAATCTGAATGCCATACTGGACTTTCGAAATGGTGGTTACGCTTTATATGGTGGTCTGCTCTTTGGATTTCTTGCGGCAGCGGTATTTTGCAGGATTACCAAAACGTCATTCTGGCAGAGTGCCGATATTGCGTGTCCCGGAATACTTCTGGGACAGGCTATAGGGCGCTGGGGTAACTTTTTTAACAGAGAGTCTTTCGGAGAATATACAGATCTGCCATGGGCAATGCAGATACCGGTTTCAGCTGTGCGGTCAGGAGAAGTTTCGGGAGCAATGAGAGATAATCTGCTGACTATAAATGGGATTTCATATATTCAGGTTCAGCCGATTTTTCTTTATGAAAGTCTGTGGTGTCTGCTGCTATTTCTGCTGTTGATGGCCATGCGCCGAAAAAAGAAATATGAAGGCGAATTGTTTATGATCTATCTGGCAGGTTATGGTCTGGGAAGGTTTTTCTTTGAATGGTTCAGAACAGATAAGCTTTATATTCCGGGGACAAAAGTGGGGATTTCGCTGGTAATTTCCGCTATATTATTTGCTGTTTTTATGCCTGTAGTGATCATACGCAGAGTGATGGCACAGAAAAGAGATACTATACGCCGGCAGAGGAAAAAAAGATTTCTGGATGAGTCAGTGAAAGAAAAACAGATGTTTCCTGAGACTTCTGAAATGAAACCGGAACCGGAAATCCGGCCGGAGATGGATGAACAGGTAAAGCCAGATGTGGGAACTTCTCCCACAAATTCAAAAGAAGAACAGTAAAAAAACATATATCTGAAAGATAAGTGGGTTGAAAGTGGAAATTCAACCCACTTTTTGTGTATAAAAGCCCATTTTTCTCGTAAAAATAAGGTTGTTTCATAAATGTTAACAGAGTTCTAAATTTTAAAAATCTTTTTCTCCCCCTTGTTTTTTCAGCCTAAATAGTTTAGAATAAGCACATAAGTGGTAGAAAGTGGTGAATAGTGGTGGTGAGTGGGGAATAACGGCAGAGTCCATTACCACCTGAGAAATCTGAAGGGGAGATTCAGATTTTGCGAGAGTAGGTGAGTAACATGTTCATGGGAGAGTATAACCACACGATCGACGCGAAGGGGCGTCTGATCATTCCTTCTAAATTCAGGGAGCTCTTAGGGGAAGAGTTTGTTCTGACAAGAGGGCTTGATGGCTGTCTTTACATTTATCCGATGGATGAATGGGAATCCTTTGAAATGAAGCTCAGATCTTTACCACTTACAAATAAAAATGCCAGAACTTTTTCACGATTCTTTGTAGCTGGAGCAACTACATGTGAACTGGACAGGCAGGGACGAATCCTTGTACCGCAGACACTGCGCGAATTTGCCGGTCTGGAGAAAGATGTGGTTCTGACAGGTAATCTGAACAGAATTGAAGTTTGGAGCAAAGAAAAATGGAATGAGATCTGTGATTATGATGACATGGACAGCATTGCAGAGAGCATGCAGGACATGGGAATCACAATCTGACAGGTCTCGTTTGAAGTATCTTGCAAAGTAAATCCAGACAGGAGACGGAGATGGAATTTAAACACAAATCTGTATTACTGGAAGAGACCATTGAAGGTTTGGATATCAAACCGGACGGAATCTACGTGGATGGTACTTTAGGAGGTGCAGGGCATGCCGGTGAGGTATGCAGGAAACTTTCTGCCAAGGGGAGATTTATTGGCATAGATCAAGACCAGGATGCGATAATTGCTGCGAGTGAGAGGTTAGCCCCCTATAAACAGGCGACGATCATTCGCAGCAATTATTGTTACATGGTACAGGAACTGGCAGCAAGAGGCATCTATAAAGTCGACGGGATTCTCCTTGATCTTGGAGTATCTTCCTATCAGCTTGACAATGAAGAACGCGGTTTTACCTACAGGGTAGATGCACCGCTCGATATGCGCATGGACCAGCGCCAGACGCAGACAGCCGGCGATATTGTCAATGGCTATGAAGAAAAAGAATTATACCGTATTATTCGTGATTACGGTGAAGATAAATTTGCAAAAAATATTGCAAAACATATTGTTGCCGCCAGACAGGTGAAACCGATCACAACCACCGGAGAACTGACAGAGATCATCAGAGAATCCATTCCCATGAAGATGCAGGTGAAGTCAGGACATCCGGCCAAGAGAACTTTTCAGGCAATCCGTATTGAGCTTAACAGAGAGCTCGATGTGCTGCGGGATTCTCTGGATGGAATGATCGATATCCTTGATGATGGCGGAAGACTTTGCATTATCACTTTTCATTCTCTGGAGGACAGAATTGTAAAGACGATTTTCAGAAAAAATGAGAATCCGTGTACCTGCCCTTCAGATTTTCCTGTATGCGTATGCGGGAAGAAATCCAAAGGAAAAGTGATCACAAGAAAGCCGATTCTTCCGGGGGAGACAGAGATGGAAGAGAATCCGCGTTCCAAAAGTGCAAAGCTTCGGATTTTTGAGAGAGTATTATAATTAGAGAGGCATGAAATGGCGAGAACGACCAGGAGTGAAACAGCAAGAAGAAGCAGAACCAGTGCCAGAACAAACAGAGGAATGTATGTTGACGGAAATACGGTCAGACGTCTTGCAGAAGTTCCGGAGAGAAAGAGGCAGCCGGGAAGACAGAATCCGGGAAGGCAGCAGACCAATCGAAACCGAAGAGTGCAGGCGAGTCCTGCGCAGGTACCAAGGCAGAAACATCAGTTGAGTAAAGAAGCACAGAAGAACAGGCAGAAGGCGACTGCAATGAACTGGGGATTTGTAGCGTTTCTGGCAGTTGTATGTGTGGCGATATTATTCTGCTCTGTGAAATATCTTCGTTATAAATCAGAGATTACCGCAAAGATGAGTACAGTTGCATCTCTTGAGGAGGAACTGGCAGATTTAAAAGAAGACAATGATGCATATTACAGCCAGGTGACATCAAATGTGGATCTGAATAAGATTAAGCAGACTGCATTGGGAAGACTGGGGATGAAATATCCGTCAGATGATCAGACAGTAACCTATTCTACATCGGGTAACAGCTATGTAAGACAGTATCAGGATATACCAGATTCAAAGTAGGTGATTAATTGAGCAATACGGGAAGAAAGAGTCGAAGAAGACCACAGAGAAAAATAAATCAAAACATGAAAGAAAAGCTGCTGATATTGTTTGGAATTGTGTTACTGCTTCTGGTAATATTAGTGCTGAGAATTACTTATATTAATGCTACCAGTGGAAGCAAATACAAAAAACAGGTGTTAAGTCAGGCACAGCAGAAATATGAGAGCCAGGTACTGCCGGCAAAGAGAGGCGATATTTATGACAAGAACGGAAATATACTGGCTACCAGCAATAAAGTTTATAATGTGATCCTGGACTGTAAAACTGTAAATTCAGATGAGGACTATGTAGAGCCAACAATACGTGCCTTAAATGAGGTGCTGGGGATTGATGAAGAAACAGTGCGTTCTCTTTTGGCCGATTCAAGAACCAGCCAGAGTCAGTATCAGGTACTGACAAAACAGCTGTCTATGGACAAAAAGAAAGAATTTGAAAAATATAAGGCAGAGGATGAAGATTCCGGTCTTACTAAAGCGCAGGCAAAGGAACGGGCAAATATCAAAGGCGTCTGGTTTGAAGAGGATTATCTGAGAAGTTACCCGTTTAATGAAACAGCATGCGATACAATTGGTTTTGCACTGGACAGAGATGTGGCAGATATCGGACTGGAAGGGTACTATAACAGCACACTGACAGGCGTAGACGGAAGACAGTATGGGTATATCAATGATGATTCAGATGTGGAGCAGACCATTATTGCTGCGGTGAATGGAAAAAGCATTCAGACCAGCATTGACATCGGTGCACAGCAGATTGTTGAGAAATATGTTAATGGATTTAAAGAGGCAATGGGGGCCAAGAATATAGGTGTCATTGTTGAAAATCCGTCCACCGGTGAGATTATTGCCATGGATGGTGGTGACCGTTATGATCTGAATAATCCGAGAGATCTTTCCGCTGTATATACAGAAGATGAAATCAAAGCGATGAATGATGTGGAAACAGTGGAGGCTCTGAATGGTATGTGGAGTAATTTCTGCGTCACAGATGCCTATGAGCCGGGATCTGTTGTAAAGCCGATCGTCATGGCTTCTGCGCTGGAAAAGGGTGCCATACAGGAAACAGATACATTTGTATGCGATGGATCGCAGACTTTTGGAGATACTATGATCAAGTGTGCGGTTTATCCGAGCGCACATGGCACAGAGACACTGGGAGAGGTAATTGCAAACTCCTGTAATGATGCAATGATGCAGATTGGTGCCAAGATGGGAGCTACTCAGTTTATCAAAGCACAGAGTCTGTTTAATTTCGGAACAAGGACAGGGATTGACCTGCCGAATGAAGGCGCAGGTATTATCCATACTAAGGACAGTATGGGGGAAACAGAACTTGCATGTTCTGCTTTTGGACAGGGTTTTACCTGTACCATGATCCAGGAAATCAATGCGATGAGTTCCGTTATCAATGGCGGATATTATTATCAGCCGCATCTTGTGACAAAGGTTCTTGACAGTAATGGCGGAACTGTAAAAACAATCTCGCCGATACTTCTGAAGCAGACGATTTCCTCCAGGATTTCCAGTGATATCAGAAGCTATATGGCATTGAGTGTACAGCAGGGTACCAGCCGTCATTCCAAAGTGCAGGGTTACAGTTCAGGCGGTAAAACAGGTACAGCGGAGAAATACCCGCGAGGAAACGGAAAATATCTGGTTTCTTTTATTGGATTTGCTCCTGTAGATGACCCGGCTGTGGTAATTTATGTAGTTGTAGATGAACCGAATGTAGAGGATCAGGCAAACAGTACTTATCCGCAGTATATTGCACAGGGAATCCTTTCGGAGCTTCTTCCGTATCTGAATGTAGTGCCGGATGAATCTGAAGATGGAACAGTGCCGGAGACAGAATTGTGGGAAGGGTTTAAGGGACATTTAAAGAGTACTTCCATATCGGACAGCGAACTTGACAGTGACGGTAATCTGGTGGATGCAGATGGCAATCTGATAGACTGGGATGGAAACCGGATTGATGAAAACGGATATCTGCTGGATGCCAATGGAGATCACATATTGGATGAGGAAGGCAATTATAAGATGTCTACAAATCTTGTCAGTGCTTCGGGAAGTACGGATGCAGATTCTTCAGGAGATGCAGTATCCAATCCTGATGCACCTGCACCTCTGGAGGATGATGAAGCTGAGACGACTGAGGATAATGACGAAGAGACAGACGGTATTACCAATGAAGAAGCAGGTCTGGAATAAAAACGTATAGTTATAGCTCCGCAGAGAATGGTCATATATTGTTATGACAATCTCTGCGGAGCTTTTTTTATGAAAAAAAATATGACGTTTCACAAGAGAAAAATATGGGTGGTATTACTCTGCTGTATTTTAATGATGACAGGCCTTATCGGAAGACTGATATATCTTATGTGTTTCAGATCAGACTATTATTATAAGAAAGCAAAAGAACTTCACGAAAGAGAGAGAGAGATCAAAGCGGCCAGAGGGGAGATTCTGGATGCAAAGGGAAAAGTTCTGGCATCAAACAGGACGGTATGTACAATCTCTGTGATCCACAGTCAGATTAAAGAACCTGAAAAAGTAATCGCCCTGCTGTCTGAAAAACTGAAAATAGATGAGGCAGAAGTGAGAAAAAGAGTGGAGAAAATCTCTTCCATAGAAATAGTAAAGACAAATGTGGAAAAAAGTACAGGTGATGAGATAAGAGAGTGCAGTCTGGCAGGGGTGAAAGTTGATGAGGATTATAAGCGTTACTATCCATGTGGAAGTCTGGCTTCAAAAGTCATTGGCTTTACGGGAGGTGATAATCAGGGAATTATCGGTTTGGAAGTGAAATATGAAGAAATCCTGAAGGGACAGCCGGGTAAAATCCTGACAACAACAGATGCCAGGGGTGTGGAAATTGATAAATTGGGTGAGACAAGGGAAAAACCGATAGATGGGAAAAGCCTGATAATCAGCCTTGATGTAAATATTCAGGAATTTGCGCAGCAGTCAGCTTTGAAAGTAATGGAGGAAAAGCAGGCAGAACGTGTATCTATCCTGCTGATGAATCCACAGAACGGCGAAATATATGCATGTGTCAATGTGCCGGAATTTGACCTGAATGATCCTTTTACCCTGACAGATGATCTGAATATGCAGTTAAATGAATCCGGGATAACAATACCGTCGGAAGATCACAATGAACAAAGTGAACTGGCAGTGCAGACAGCATCAGGAAAAACAAATACAGAAAGAAAGCAGGAATTACTGAATCAGATGTGGAGAAATCCCTGTTTGAATGATACTTATGAACCGGGCTCCACATTTAAAATCATCACCATGGCAGCCGGACTGGAGGCTGGTGTTGTTTCACCTGGGGACCGTTTTTATTGTCCCGGATATAAAGTGGTGGAGGATCGCAGAATCCACTGTGCAAAAAGAACAGGACATGGATCCCAGAATTTTGTGGAAGGTGCACAGAATTCCTGTAACCCTGTGTTTATAGAGGTGGGGCTTCGCCTTGGGGTAGAACGTTATTATAAGTATTTCAGACAGTTTGGACTTCTGGATAAAACCGGGACAGATCTTCCGGGAGAGGCAGGAACTATTATGCATCAGAAGAAAAATATGGGAGAAGTGGAACTGGCAACGGTTTCTTTTGGACAGTCTTTTCAGATTACGCCTGTTCAGCTGGCTGCAACAGTAAGTTCACTTATAAACGGAGGCAGACGGGTGACACCGCATTTTGGAGTCGCAGTGTTAAATCCTGACAGAACAGAGGGTGAGAAACTGATTTTTCCGGTAAAGGAAGGAATTGTCTCTGAAGAGACTTCGAAGGAAATAAGAGAAATCCTGGAAACAGTAGTATCTCAGGGCTCCGGAAAAAATGCAAAAATTGAAGGATATGCCATCGGTGGGAAAACTGCCACTTCTCAGACACTGCCAAGAAGTGCAAATCGTTATATTTCCTCTTTTTTGGGATTTGCACCTGCAGAAGATCCGCAGATACTGGGACTGTGTATTATTCATGATCCGAAAGGAATCTATTATGGAGGGACAGTAGCTGCACCTGTGATACGTGGTATTTTTGAGAATATCCTGCCATATCTTGGAATTGAAAAAAGTGATGTTTCTGATTTTTCTGCAGAAGGCAATTAGGGAAATTCCGCAGGCAGGGTTGATAAATAAGCAAAAAAGCCTTATACTAAAAGAAATCTGAAAGTAAAAAACTTTCAGGAAAAAACGAAAGAATGAACGAGGTGTAAGATGGAATTTCAAGTTGTAATCCCTGTGCTGATTTCTTTTGCAATCAGCGTTGTATTAGGACCGGTCATCATTCCTTTTCTTCGGAGACTGAAGATGGGCCAGACAGAAAGAACAGAGGGCGTACAGTCCCATTTAAAGAAAGCAGGAACACCTACAATGGGTGGAGTGATCTTTCTGATCGCCACAGCGATAACTGCATTATTTTATGTAGGGGATTATCCGAAGATCATTCCGGTACTGTTCCTGACTCTTGGATTTGGAATTATCGGATTTCTGGATGATTATCTGAAGGTTGTGCTGAAACGCTCAGACGGACTGCTGCCATGGCAGAAATTTTTACTTCAGGTAGTTCTGACTGCGATTTTTGTATTTTATATTGTTAAGTATACAGATATCTCACTGACTATGAGAATCCCATTCTGGAGCGGACATTTCCTGAATCTTGGATGGCTGGCGGTTCCGGTTCTTTTCTTTGCTGTGATCGGTACTGTGAATGGAGTTAATTTTACGGATGGTCTGGATGGTCTTGCTTCCAGTGTGACTCTGATCGTTGCAGTATTTTTTACAGTAGTTTCTATTGGAATGAAATCGGGGATCGAGCCGATCACAGGTGCAGTTGTGGGAGGTCTGATGGGATTTCTGTTGTTTAATGTATATCCGGCAAAAGTGTTTATGGGAGACACAGGTTCTCTGGCACTGGGTGGTTTTGTTGCAGGTACGGCTTATGTGATGCAGATGCCGTTATTTATCCTGATCGTGGGTCTGATCTATCTGATCGAAGTACTTTCCGTTATCATTCAGGTAACTTATTTCAAGGCAACACATGGAAAGCGTATTTTTAAGATGGCACCGATCCATCATCATTTTGAGTTATGCGGATGGTCTGAAACACGTGTAGTTGCGGTATTCTCAGTTATTACAGCGGTTATGTGTATGGTCGCACTGCTGGCACTGTAAGATTTTGGCTAAGCAGATTTCAGCGTTATGCTGATAAAAGGGAGGAAAATTATTATGGAATTACAGGGAAAAAAGGTACTTGTATTCGGTTCCGGAAAAAGCGGAATCGGAGCATCTGACCTTCTGGCAAAGGTAGGAGCATTTCCGGTTATCTATGACGGAAATGCCGAAACAGATAAAGACGCAGTTGTACATAAAACAGATGGGACATATCCGGTCACTGTATATGCAGGAGAACTTCCGAAAGAAGTACAGGACAGTCTTGATCTGGTAGTTTTAAGCCCCGGAGTGCCGACAGATCTTCCACTTGTAAAGAGTTTTTATGAGCAGGGGCTTCCGGTATGGGGAGAGGTGGAACTGGCATACAGAGTAGGTGACGGTGAAGTGCTTGCCATCACAGGAACAAACGGAAAAACTACTACAACAGCACTTCTTGGAAAAATTATGCAGGATGCACGTGAGTCTGTTTTTGTAGTCGGCAATATCGGAACCCCATATACTTCCAAAGCACTGGAGATGAAGCCAAATTCTGTAACTGTTGCAGAAATCAGCAGTTTTCAGCTGGAAACGATTGATGAGTTTGCACCAAAGGTATCTGCAATCCTGAATATTACAGAGGACCATCTGAACCGTCATCATACAATGGAAGAGTATATACGTGTGAAAGAACTGATCACTGAGAATCAGGGTACAGAAGATGTATGCGTGCTGAATTATGAAGATGAGGTTCTGCGTGAGTTTGGAAAACATCTGACTCCACGAGTGGTATATTTCTCCAGCGGACGTAAACTGGATGAGGGAATTTATCTGGATGGAAATAAAATCATCCTGAAGGACGGAGAAAAAGAAATCGAAGTAGTTAAGACAGAAGATCTGAAGCTTCTTGGAAAACACAATTTTGAGAACGTTATGGCCGCAGTTGCAATGGCTTACTACGATGGAGTATCCTTGGACAGCATCCGTAAGAGCATCTGTGAATTTACAGCTGTTGCACACAGAATCGAATATGTGACAGAGAAAAAAGGCGTTGTATATTATAATGATTCCAAAGGAACTAACCCGGATGCGGCAATTAAAGGAATCCAGGCAATGAACCGTCCGACACTTCTGATCGGCGGCGGTTATGATAAACAGTCCGGTTATGATGAATGGATTGAGGCATTTGACGGAAAGGTACGTTATCTGGTGCTAATCGGTCAGACAAAGGAGAAAATCAAAGAAGCTGCCGAGAAACATGGTTTCCATGACATCATCCTCTGCGAAGATCTGAAAGAGGCAGTAAAGGTATGTGAGGAGAAAGCACAGCCTGGAGATGCTGTTTTGCTTTCTCCCGCATGTGCAAGCTGGGGACAGTTTGATAACTATGAACAGCGTGGAGATATGTTCAAGGAATATGTAAGAAATCTGTAGAATATCTATAAGTAAGAATTATAGCTGTCCGGCAGAGAACCGATGGGGTAGCCGCCGGTCACGGTATAGGCGATGCCGCGGGCGATGGACATGGTGCCGAGGGTGGCGATCATGGGTGGCAGCTTCAGAAGCGTGACGCAGACGCCGTTGAAATAGCCCATCAGCACGCCGACGGCCAGGCCGATCAGCACGCCGACGAAGACCGGCAGATGCCACTTGGTGATGGCCATACAGGACAGAACGCCTGCCAGCGCAAACACGGAGCCGACGGAAAGATCGATACCGGCGGTGATGATGACCATGCACATGCCGATGGCGAGAATGCCGTAGAACGAGAACTGGCGGATAACCGAGATCAGGTTGCTCGCGGACAGGAACTTCTTACCGACCGCGATAGTCAGCAGCAGGCACATGGCCAGCAGGATGATCAGAATGCCGAGCGAATTGCTCTTGGCCGGACGGCGCAGCGCGCCGTTTTTCTTGCTTTTGTCTTGACTGTTCATAGTTTTTCCAACCTTTCTGCTACGTTTCAGACAGATCCAGGCATTCTGCTTATCCAGCTGCGCTGAGGATCAGACTCATAATACGTTCCTGCGTCGCCTCGCTGCGGCTCAGCTCGCCGCAGACGTGCCCCTCGTGCATGACGATGATACGGTCGCTCATGCCGAGGACCTCCG
>OLVO01003165.1_pt1 | contig 14004 bp, 14 predicted proteins | sample 1672571 | NCBI WGS metagenome assembly OLVO01 (sample SAMEA3136700, study PRJEB25190) | human gut metagenome | biome: human gut; feature: human-associated habitat; material: faeces | place: Austria | collected 2013 | reverse complement strand
AAAGCGTGTAAAGAAAAACGTTGAACGTGGACAGGCCCATATTCAGTCATCTTTCAACAATACAATTGTTACGTTGACTGATACCCAGGGAAACGCTTTATCCTGGGCAAGTGCAGGCGGTCTTGGATTTAAAGGTTCAAGGAAATCTACTCCTTATGCAGCTCAGATGGCAGCAGAGACTGCTACTAAGGCAGCTTTAATACATGGATTAAAGTCCGTTGATGTTATGGTAAAGGGACCGGGTTCAGGTCGTGAGGCAGCTATCCGTGCACTTCAGGCTTGTGGTCTTGAAGTTACCAGCATCAAGGATGTGACACCAGTTCCGCACAATGGTTGTCGTCCACCAAAGCGTAGAAGAGTTTAATTAGGAGGTATTAAAGATGGCAGTAAGTAGAGTTCCAGTGCTTAAGAGATGCAGATCTCTTGATATGGACCCAATTTATCTTGGATATGACAAGAAGTCTAATAGACAGTCTAAGAGAGCTAATAAGAAGATGAGCGAGTACGGTCTGCAGATGCGTGAAAAGCAGAAGGCAAAGCTTATCTATGGTGTTTTGGAGAAACCTTTTAGAAATTATTATGCAAAGGCAGAGCGTCAGACTGGTATGACCGGTGAGAACCTGATGATTCTTCTGGAGCGTAGATTAGATAATGTTATTTTCCGTCTTGGTTTCGCTCGTACAAGAGACGAGGCTAGACAGATTGTTGACCACAAGCATGTGCTTGTAAACGGTTCCTGTGTAAACATCCCGTCTTACTTAATCAAGGCTGGTGATGTAATCTCCATCAAGGAAAAGGTTCAGGATTCCCAGCGTTATAAGGACATCGTAGCAGTAACAGGCAGCAGAATGGTACCGGAGTGGTTAGAGGCTAACATCGAGGCTTTAAGTGGAACTGTTAAGCAGATCCCGGCTAGAGAGATGATCGATGTTCCGGTAGACGAGATGCTGATTGTCGAGTTGTATTCCAAATAATAATTTTTCATTGTTTAGCAGTAACGGTTTTGCAAAGCTTTGCAGCCTACTGCTAAACAAGCTGATTTTATTTGAATGCTTCTCTTAAAGCATCCTATAAGGAGGGGCTAATAATGTTTGATTTCGAAAAACCCAAGATTGAAATTAAGGAGATGTCTGAAGATAACAGATATGGCAAGTTTGTAGTGGAGCCGCTTGAGAGAGGCTATGGTATTACACTTGGCAATTCCTTAAGAAGAATCATGCTGTCTTCGCTTCCGGGTGCAGCTGTCAGTCAGATTAAGATTGAGGGCGTGCTTCACGAGTTCTCCTCTATCCCGGGAGTGAAAGAAGATGTTACAGAGATCGTCATGAATGTGAAGAGTCTTGAAATCAAGAACAACAGCGAGACAAACGAGCCAAAGATTGCTTATATTGAGCATGAGGGCGAAGGTGTTGTTACCGCTGCTGACATTCAGGTTGATCAGGATATTGAAATTATGAATCCGGACCAGGTAATTGCAACACTTAGCGGCGGAGAAGATTGCCGTCTCTATATGGAGCTTACCATTACCAAGGGACGTGGATATATCAGTGCAGAGAAGAATAAGAACAGTGAACTGCCAATCGGCGTGATTGCAGTAGATTCCATCTACACACCAATCGAGAGAGTCAATGTGACTGTTGAGAATACCCGTGTGGGACAGGTTACTGATTATGATAAACTGACACTCGACGTATATACTAACGGTACGTTAGCACCAGATGAAGCAGTCAGCCTGGCTGCAAAGGTTCTGAATGAGCACCTGAATCTGTTCATTGATCTTTCCGAGAACGCCAAGTCCGCTGAGGTCATGGTTGAGAAGGAAAACAATGAGAAGGAAAAGGTTCTCGAGATGAACATCGATGAACTGGAGCTGTCCGTTCGTTCCTACAATTGTTTGAAGAGAGCCGGAATCAACACAGTTGAAGAACTTTGCAACAAGACTGCTGAGGATATGATGAAAGTCAGAAACCTTGGTAAGAAATCTCTTGACGAGGTTAACGCAAAGCTGAAGGAACTGGGGTTGGATTTTAAGTCCGGTGAAGAGTAAGTTAAACGGAGGTAAATCACAGTGGCAGGTTACAGAAAGCTTGGAAGAACTTCTAACCAGAGAAAGGCCATGATCAGAGGCCAGGTTACAAGTCTTCTTTACAATGGCAAGATTGTTACAACAGAAGCAAGAGCAAAGGAAGTCAAGAAGGTTGCTGAAGGACTTATCGCTCTGGCTGTTAAGGAAAAGGATAACTACGAGACCGTTACTGTTAAGGCTAAGGTTGCCCGCAAGGACGCTGATGGCAAGAACGTAAAGGAAGTAGTAAACGGCAAGAAGGTTACTGTTTATGATGAAGTAGAGAAGGAAATCCAGAAGGATAAGGCTTCCAGACTTCATGCAAGAAGACAGATGATGAAGGTTCTCTACGGAGTAACTGAGGTTCCGTCTACCAACGCTGGTAAGAAGAAGGGAACAAAGTCCGTAGATATGCCGAAGAAGCTCTTCGATGAGATCGCTCCAAAGTACGTTAACCGTAACGGCGGTTACACTCGTATCGTAAAGATCGGTCTTCGTAAGGGTGACAACGCAATGGAAGTACTGTTAGAGTTAGTTTAATCCTTAGATTAAAACATTACAATAACAATTCCATACGAATAGAAGATGAGCCATGCAGGTAGCTGCATGGCTTTTTTGTTTTGTGAATGGCGTCCTGTGAACTGCATCATAGCTTGCAATTCAGGCGGCATCATGCTATGATAATCGAGTGTTAGAGAGAGGAGGCCACAGATGGGCATTATCAGTATAAAAAATCTAGTTCACCGTTTCAGCAAGTATGGCGACAATGGTGAAGAGATTGGCGAAAAGACTGCGCTAGAACAGGTATCTCTTGATATTGAGAAAGGAAGCTTTGTTGCAATATTGGGTCATAACGGCTCGGGCAAGTCAACACTGGCAAAACATTTAAATGCCTTGCTGCTGCCTACCGAGGGAACTGTATATATATCGGACAAGTTGTCATCCGATGAGAAAAACTTATGGAAGATTCGCCAGTCTACCGGCATGGTTTTCCAGAATCCAGATAATCAGATCGTAGCTAATGTTGTGGAGGAGGATGTCGGATTTGGGCCGGAAAATATGGGCGTACCGACAGAGGAAATCTGGAAGCGTGTCAATGAAAGTTTAAAGGCTGTTGGTATGGAAGCATACCGTATGCAGTCACCAAATAAATTGTCTGGCGGACAGAAGCAGCGTGTCGCAATCGCAGGAATCATGGCGATGAAGCCGCAGATTATTGTTATGGATGAACCGACTGCTATGCTTGATCCGAGCGGCAGAAAGGAAGTTCTTGATACCGTTCATGAATTGAATAAAAAGGAAAAAATCACAGTCATTTTGATCACCCACTATATGGAAGAGGTCATTGATGCTGACCGAGTAGTTGTCGTAGATGGCGGCCGCATTGTAGATGATGGAACACCACGAAAGATTTTCTCACAGGTAGAGCAGTTAAAGCGTTATCATCTTGACGTGCCGCAGGTGACGGAGCTTGCATGGGAGTTAAAGAAGGAAGGTCTGCCATTTAAAGATGGTGTGCTCAGTGTCAATGAGTTTACAGAAGAGTTTAAGCGAGTGTGCAATGCCGATTTTTCTGGTCATGCAGCACAAGTTTCAAGAAAAGAGAACTATTCAGAAGATAATTGTTCAAAAACAGTGAATAGTGAGCAGGCGCAGGTTTTGCTGCAGTTATCTCATGTCACACATGTCTATGACCCGGACAGCAAAGAGTCATTCCCAGCATTAAATGATGTGAGTTTGTCTATTCATAAAAATGAGTTTATCGGAATTATTGGTCATACAGGTTCTGGAAAGTCAACGCTGATCCAGCATTTAAATGGCCTTATGAAACCGACAAGCGGAACCATCACATATGATGGAAAAGATATATGGCAGGATGGCTATCCGTTAAAAGAGCTTCGCAGTAAGGTAGGTCTTGTGTTTCAGTATCCAGAGTATCAGCTGTTTGAGGAAAGTGTCTTTAAGGATGTATGCTTTGGCCCGAAAAATCAGGGATTGACTGAAAATGAAGTAAAGGAAAGGGCAACCGAGGCACTTAAGATGGTAGGAATTGACGAATCACTTTATGAAGCATCGCCATTCGAACTGTCAGGCGGACAAAAGAGGCGTGTGGCAATCGCCGGCGTGTTGGCAATGAATCCGCAGATTTTAATATTAGATGAGCCGACAGCAGGTCTTGATCCAAAGGGAAGAGATGATATATTAGGGCAGATCGCAAAGCTGCAAAAAGAGCGCGGCATCACGATAGTGCTTGTCTCACATAGCATGGAGGATGTGGCACAATATGCAAGCCGCATTCTTGTTGTAAATGATGGAAAGATTGTGTTCGATGATAAGCCGCGAAAGGTATTTGAACACGAAAAAGAGCTTCACGAGATGGGTCTTGCTATTCCGCAGGTGACACAGCTGATGCATCAGCTAAAGAGTGAAGGCTACCCTGTTTTTGAAAATGCCATTACTGTACAGGAGGCAAGAAAAAATCTTTTGATGTATTTTCAGGGCAAGAAAAAACAGGATTGTAAGAGCAAAGACCAGAACAATCAGGATCAGAAGAATCTGATTGAATCACGTAGAAAGCCGGAGGAAAAAACTGTATGATTCGAGATATTACAATAGGACAATATTATGCGGCAGATTCCATAATTCATCGGCTTGATCCGCGTGTCAAGCTGGCAGGTACTATGCTTTATATTATTAGTCTGTTTACAGCAGATGGACCGATCTGCTATCTGCTAGCAGTATTTGCGTTAGCAGCTGTGATTCATCTGTCAACTGTTCCATTCAAATTTATGGCAAGAGGATTAAAGAGTATTGTAATTATTCTTTTGATTACAGTTTCTTTTAATCTGTTTTTGACACCGGGAACAAGCATTATAGATGTGTGGCTGCTTCGCCATATAACATGGGAGGGCTTAGAAAAGGCCGTATACATGGGAATACGTTTGATTCTTTTGATTCTTGGCTCATCCATCATGACACTTACGACAACGCCAAATGCGCTGACAGACGGCTTAGAAAAGAGTCTTGGTTTCTTAAAAAAGGTCAAGATTCCAGTACATGAAATTGCAATGACCATGTCAATTGCACTTCGTTTTATCCCAATTTTGATTGAAGAGACAGACAAGATCATGAAGGCGCAGACTGCCAGAGGTGCCGATTTTGAGAGCGGCGGTTTTATAAAAAAAGCCAAAGCGATGGTGCCGCTTCTTGTACCACTGTTTATCTCAGCATTTCGCCGTGCATCTGATCTTGCAATGGCGATGGAAGCAAGATGCTATCATGGAGATGAGAACCGTACAAAAATGAAGCCGCTAAAATATGCAGCGATTGATAGAAAAGCATATCTATGCTTGCTCTTATACATGGTGGTTATGGTTGTGTTAGCAGTTATGTGGAAGTAAGCAGATAAAAATAGATTTTTCCAAATAAGTTTTGAGAGTGAGAAATAGAATGACAAAGCGAGTAAAAATGGTCGTTGCCTATGATGGAACGAATTACTGTGGATGGCAGAAGCAGCCAAATGGCATCTGTATTGAGGAAGTATTAAATCGTGAGCTGTCCAAGCTGCTAAATGAGCCGATTGAGGTGATCGGTGCCAGCCGAACCGATTCTGGTGTTCATGCAAGAGGCAACATTGCGGTGTTTGATACCCATGCGCGTATGCCAGCTGACAAAATCTGTATCGCGCTCAACCAGCGTCTGCCAAAGGATATCGTAATTCAGGAATCATGCGAGGTTGCACCAGATTATCATCCGAGAAAGCGCAATACAAGAAAGACTTATGAGTATCGCATTTTAAACAGAAGAGTGCCGCTGCCTGATCAGCGTTTAAATTCCTATTTTTATTATTATGCGCTTGATGTGGACAAGATGAGAGAAGCAGCGCAGTACCTTGTCGGTGAGCACGATTTTAAGAGCTTTTGCTCAATCCGCACGCAGGTAGAGGATACAGTTCGCCGTATTTATTCGATTACAATTAAAAAGAATGAAGATGACCGCATTGATATTCGCATCAGCGGAAATGGATTTCTCTACAATATGGTGCGCATTATTGTGGGCAGTTTAGTAAAGGTTGGCTGCGGTTTCTGGAAGCCAGAACAGATTAAAGAGGCGCTTGAGGCACGTGATCGAAGCAAGGCAGGTCCAAAGGCACCAGCAGAGGGATTAACGCTGATTTCCATCGAGGAAGAGACACTTCCGGCTGTAATCCGTGAGGAGAATGAGCACTGGTCTTATCGTATCAATCAGGGCGAAATCGAAAGTTTTGGCAAAGCATATATCCAAATCTATGAATGTGATGAGTGTGATTTTGAGAGGCTTCTTTTGCGTCTTGTTAAGCAGGCATCCAGAAATGGAGCTGCGCAGATACATGTAAGAGACAATACCGGACATTTAACACTTGGCTATAAGGCAGAATACTTCACGTTTCGTCAGGAGTATACGCAGTGGAAGCTTGTCAAGAAGCTTGAGTCAACAGAAGAAACGCTTCTGGTAGAGGAAAATAAGCAGCCAAGAGAAAATTTGCGCGATACCTCGCGCGATACGTTACCTGATATAAGTGTCATTTCACTGGACACAACGGATACAAAACAAATGGAAGCATATTGCGATTTTGAGAATGAATGTTTCAAGACAGTTCCGGGAGGCGTAAAGAGAGAAGTCGAGCAGCTGCTTTCTGATATCGCAGAGGGTGAGCAGTGCTTCTGGTTATGTGATGGAGATGCATATGCAGGTTTCTTTTCGGTAAAGAAAGTGGACAATGAACTTGAGCTTGAAAGTCTCGGTGTAAGCCCATCTTACCGTGGCAAGAGAATTGGACAGACAGGGGTGTCAGCCTTTGAAGCAATGGCGAGAAAAGCAGGATGTGAAAGCAGCTGTATGATTTGTGCAGATTGCAATCCGGCAATTCGTCTGTATGAAGAAAATGGATATCAGAGAGTAAAAGAATTCTCACACTGGTATGTCACAAGCGATGAGAAGAAGAATCAGAAAACTGCTCTTGAGGAAAAAACAGAAATTTAATAGAAGTTTGAAAACAGAAAAAGGGTATTTATGAAGAAACAAAAAAACGATAATGAAAAACAGATTGGGGTTTACTTGTTCCAGGTCGTCTCGATATTTGTTTTATTTTTCTGCGTTTGGCTGTTGACAAGAGAGAAAACGTATAATGAGATTGATGTCAATAAGGTCGCACAAAATTTAGTCGAGCTTATGCCAGACACGGTCGTGTCGGAAAATGATATGGTCGTAAAGGAACGTTTTGGGTTGGAGGCAAATGCCTTTAATGCGCTTGTCTACTATGGACCAGATTCCAATATGGATGCGGCGGAGCTGCTGCTTGTTGACATGAAAGATACGAGCCAGAAGGAAACAGTGACAGACGCGATTCAAAAACGAATTGACTATCAAAAGACCTGCTTTGAAGGCTACGGTGTTGACCAGATGGAACTCATCAATCAGGCCAAAACAATTGTCTATGGTCATTATGTGCTCTTTATTGTATCAAAAGACAGTCAGCCGGCAAGGGATGCGTTTGCAGAGGCGGTCACCAAATAGTGATTATAAATTGTATGACAGATAACGGTTGTAAATAGTAATCACAAAAAGGAACAGGAGATAAAATATGGTATTTTCAAGTATGACTTTTTTATTTGCATTTCTGCCTGTTGCGGTTTTGGTGTACATGCTTAGTCCCAAGCAGATGAAAAATGCAATTCTTTTAATCGCAAGTTTATTCTTTTATGCATGGGGAGAACCGAGAAATATTCTACTCATGCTCTTAAGCATTGTTGTGAATTATGTGTTTGGACGCATCATAGAGGCAGACAGAGCATCACAGTCAAAAATGCGTGTCTGGAACTTGGGTTTTGCAGTTGTCTGGAATGTGCTGATGCTTGGAATTTTTAAATACGTTTCCGGGATTTCGCAGACACTTCATGCAATGCTGCCGTCCCTCATTCCAGTTGCAAAGATTGCGCTGCCGATAGGTATCTCATTTTATACGTTTCAGGCGATTTCCTACCTTGTTGATGTGTACCGAGGAACAACAAGAGCGCAAAACAATTTGGTTAATTTTGCCCTCTATATTGCAATGTTTCCGCAGTTGATTGCCGGTCCGATCGTGCGATACGAGGACGTGGAACAGCAGATTCGAAGCCGCAGGGTAACGCTTGCAGGCTTTGGAGTGGGCTGTGAGTTTTTTATCCGCGGTATGGTGAAGAAGGTATTGTTTGCCAATTTGCTCGGCCAGATTTTTGTGCGTATTCAAGCGCTAAACAATATGCAGTCATCTGTTGTAACTGCATGGATTGGTGCGATCTTATATACATTACAGATCTATTACGATTTTAGTGGTTACTCTGATATGGCGATTGGTCTTGGAAGAATGTTTGGCTTTCGTTTTCCACAGAATTTCAATTATCCATATATCGCCGCAAGCATAACCGATTTCTGGCGCAGGTGGCATATGACACTTGGAACCTGGTTTCGCGAGTATGTGTACATTCCGCTTGGCGGAAATCGCGTGACAACTGCAAAGCATATCCGAAACTTGCTGATTGTTTGGGGACTGACTGGTGTATGGCACGGCGCAGGCATTAACTTTTTGCTTTGGGGTCTTTACTATGGCGTGCTGCTTATCATTGAAAAGTATTTGATTGGCGGATTTTTAAACAAGCATAAGGTGATTGGGCATGCATTTACACTCATTGCCGTAGTGATTGGCTGGATGCTGTTTGCAAATACAAGCTTTGCTTCACTGGGACAATATTTTGGCATGATGTTTGGCATCGGCGGCGTTTCCTTTTTTAATGCAACAGCAGGATATTTTCTGCGCACAAGTATTGTTTTATTGGTGCTTGGTGTGCTCTTTTCCACACCGATTATGCACCAGCTGGGTGAGCAGATTTTTGTACGTTATCCAAAGGTAAGCGTAGCAGTTCGAGTATTTTTGTTTTTCCTTTGTATTGCAGCGCTTGTTTACCAGACATATAATCCATTTTTATATTTCAGATTCTAAGGAGGTTTGCCTTGAACACAAAAGAAATTCGCAAAAGAAAAGGGTTTTACTTTTGCTTACTGGCAGTTACCAGTGTCTTGCTGCTTTTGCTTTTGAGTATTGTTAGTCTGTTCTGGCCGACCAGACGTTTTTCTGCATCCGAGCGTAGAAATCTTGCTCAGCGCCCTAAGCTTTCCTATGAGGGAATTGTTGATGGAACTTTTTCAAATGAGGTGGAAAGCTACCTGGCGGATCAGTATCCTGCAAGAGACATTTGGGTCTATTTAAATTCTTTGCAAAACCGAATCCTTGGAATTGATTATCAAAATGGAATTTATCGAGGCAAGGACGGGTATCTGATTCAAGGCTTTGAAAAGAGTGAAATTGATAAAGAGGATCGGAAAAAGCAGGAAATTTTGAATTCATTTTTAGAACGCAATTCACAACTTCAAAGCTATGTCATGCTTGTGCCAACAGCATCATGGATTTTAAAAGATCTCTTGCCGTCAGGTGCACCGCAGGGGGATGAAAAGAGCTGGTATGAGAGCTGGCTTTCGACCTCGAAAATCTCAGAGTTATCAAATGTTACAGTTGTTGACTGTGCAGATGAATTAGTAGAGGCAGCAAAGACTAATCAGATTTATTATAGAACAGATCACCATTGGACAACGTATGGTGCAAGTGCTGCATTTAAAGAGCTTGCAAAGCAGATGGATATTCCCTATGAAGAAGATGATTTTGAGGCATACACTGTTCACACAAAGTTTCAGGGAACTATGATGTCTTCGAGTGGTTTTTATTCAGGAACAAAAGATACAATTGATCTTTATTTGCCAAAGGAACCGGAAACAATTCTTGTGACTAATAAAGAAGCACAGACGACAGCAACGACTATTTACTCAGAAGAGGGACTCCTTGGAAATGATCCATATGAGGTCTTTTTAGGCGGAAATTATGGACTCTTGAATATTCGCACCAGTTCGCAGAGTGGAAGAAAGCTGCTTTTATTAAAGGATTCCTATGCGAATGCAATGATTGGCTTTTTGACTCCATATTTTTCAGAGATTGATATCGTCGATCCGCGCTACTACAGCAGTGATCTTGATATGCAGATCGCTGTAAATCAATATACCGATCTTTTGATTCTCTACAATTTGCAAAGCTTTGCAAAGGATTCGTCACTTGCGCTTGTCTTGGGAGAGGAGGCAGCAGAATGAGGAAATATACATGTTTGCTTCGTATTGCGTTGTCAATTTTAGGAAGCTTTTTGCTTGCCTTTGTGGTGCTTGGATTGGTATTTACCTTTCGAATCAAGAAATCAACGGTCACAGCAGAGGCAAAGAGTCTGGTGGAAAACTTAGGCACAAAATCAGAGCTTGATGCGGCAAGTGAGCTGGCAGCACTGAAGCAGACAGAGGTGCAAACACAGGCTGCAGGGCTAGAACAGGCAGAAACACAGGATTTGGCCCAGAATGAAAGTCAAACGCAAGAATCGGTACAGGGTACAGAACAGACTCAGGTGGATCTGGCACAGGGCGAGACAACGGCAGAGGCTGCAAATTCTGTACAAGTTCAAGTACAAGACCAGACTCAGACAGAAAATGGACAGGAGAGTGGCACCTCACTTGATGCAATGATAGCGCAGTGGAACGAACAGCTTGATGCGGATACAGTAACGAATCTTACCGATGAAGAACAGGTCGCAGTGCGTACTCTTTTTGCCAATACGATCTTTTTTGGTGATTCAATGACACAGGCAATCGGCGAATACGGTTTCTTGGATATGACGAATATAGTATATCAGCGAAGCGCAACGATTGATGTGCTAATTACAAAGATACCAGAGGTGGCGGCTACGCTGCCTAAACAGGTTGTAATCTTTACTGGATTAAATGACTGTAATCATTATACGGATATTGCAGATTACAGGCGAGATTATGTAACTATGCTTCAGCAGCTGAAGACGTCTATTCCAGGCGTAAAGATTATCGTCAGCAGCCTGTTGTCTCCATCAGATGCGCTTGGACAGGTGCGAGCAGATTTGGTGCGGGCACCACAGTTTGATCAGGAACTTCGGAGCATCTGTCAAGAAAATGATGTTACATATGTGGACAGCACTTGGATTGTGCGCCAGAAAAATTATCTTGATGATGGCATTCATATGAATCGAACTTTTTATCGGGTTTGGTTTCGCTACCTCAAAGCTCTGCTAGGTAATCAGTAGCGATTTGTGAGGAAAACCTCATTTTTTTTGAAAAAATCAAGAAAAGCAGTTGACACACACGGCAGAGTGTAATATAATAAGGAAGCTGTGTTTAAATATGGTTTAGACACAGTTGATAGCGTGTATGTGTCTGGCTAAGCCAAGCCCCGGTAAAGACAGACTGCTTACAATAAATGTAGTATAGTTAAATGGATATATTTATTTAGGAGGGAAACCAATGAAGACTTACATGGCAAATCCTGCAAAAGTTGAGAAGAAGTGGTATGTTGTAGATGCTGAAGGACAGACATTAGGTCGTCTTGCATCCGAGGTTGCTAAGGTATTAAGAGGAAAGAACAAGCCAGAGTTCACACCTTTCGTTGATACAGGTGATTATGTAATCGTTATCAATGCTGAGAAGATTGTAGTTAGCGGAAAGAAGATGGAGCAGAAGCTGTATCACACCCATTCCGCATATGTTGGTGGTTTCAAGACCGCTACTTTAAAGGAAATGATCGAGAAGAAGCCAGAGAAGGTTGTTGAGCTTGCAGTAGCAGGTATGCTTCCAAAGGGACCGTTGGGCAGAGAGATGTACACAAAGCTTCACGTATATGCAGGAGCAGAGCATCCGCACGCAGCACAGAAGCCAGAAGTATTGACATTCTAATAGGTAGTGTAAGGAGGAAATCACAGTGGCTAAGACAAAGTTTTATGGAACAGGTAGAAGAAAGAGCAGTATTGCCAGAGTATATTTAGTACCAGGTACTGGTAATATCACCATCAATAAGAGAGATATCGACAACTACTTTGGTCTTGAGACCTTAAAGATGGTTGTACGTCAGCCGCTTGCAGCAACTGAGACTGCTGACAAGTTTGACGTTTTAGTTAACGTTCATGGTGGTGGAACAACAGGTCAGGCTGGTGCAATCCGTCATGGTATCTCCCGTGCACTTCTGCAGGCAGACGCTGAGTATCGTCCAGTTCTGAAGAAGGCAGGTTTCTTAACAAGAGATCCAAGAATGAAGGAAAGAAAGAAGTACGGTTTAAAGGCAGCTCGTCGTGCTCCACAGTTCAGCAAGAGATAATTACGAGATTTTATCTCATACAATCAAGAACTCAAAGACTCAGAAGGTTATACCTTCTGGGTCTTTTTTTAAATCAATACGCTAAATTAGTCTAGGATCTTGTCAAAGTATAGAGGAGGATAAATAAATATGAAGTTACTATTTGGAACGGGGAACAAGGCAAAACTGAATGTGATGAAAATTCGGTTAGAGCCACTTGGAATTGATCTGATTGGACTTGAAGATGTGAAAAAGAAAGGATATACGGTTCCAAGCGTGTCGGAAACTGGAAATACGCCGCTGGAAAATGCGAGACAGAAAGCAATGGCGTATTATCAGGCATTTAAAATGCCAGTATTTTCCTGCGATTCTGGCCTGTATTTTGATGAGGTTCCAGATGAAATTCAGCGGGTGTTCATGTCCGCAATGTAAATGGACGCTGTCTGTCAGATGATGAAATGATTGCATATTATACAGGATTGGCAAAGCAGTACGGGAATCTTACCGCATATTACAAAAATGCAATCTGCCTTGTACTGGATGAAACGCAAATTTTTGAAACTATGGATCCTTCAATTGCAAGCGAACCATTTATTCTGACAGATACACCTCATAGTAAAATCAGGAAAGCAGGATTTCCACTGGACTGCATTTCATTAGATCTGAAAACAGGAAAATATTATTATGATATGCCAAAAGAGGAGTTAGAGCAGCTAGCAGTTGAGGATGGGGTGCTTGCGTTTTTTGAGAAGATTAAAAAGTATTGGTAACAATTCAGATCCATATAAGCAAAAGAAAGCCTCGTGAATGACTCAGCCATCGAATGACCGTTGTAAGAGTGCTTGGCAGCAAGTTCTTGTTCCAATGCCTTTGGAAGATGATAAAATACAGTTTAAGAATAGATAAGAAGCAGGACGATAAGGATGAGACCTAATATCCTGCTTCTTATTTTACTCGGTACGAACGGTAATATATTTTTGCTTTCGGCTGTTTGGTTTATCTGGAATAGTCATTTTAATCTGACCGCTTTTCAGTAGAGGATTCAAATATTTTCTTGTAAAATAAGTGAGATTTCGATAACCAATGAATGAACAAATTTCTTGTTTACTTTTTTCTGTCATACAAAAGTCCAAGACTGCATGTAGGGTGTCCTGTGATTTAACTTGGTCACTAACTTGGTCACTGATTAAGTTTTTCTGACTAAGTTGATAATTTACATTTTTCAAGATAACTCGAAAATCTGTCGCTGTTGAGGAAAATTCAGGCTTATATGTCTCTGTATATCCAGGCAACTTTTCAGTCTCACTAACAATTTTGCGCAGATCACTTCCACGGCGTTCCAGATAAGTTGCTTCCAAGAGTGTAAAGCTATAATCCTTTTTCTCGGCATCTGTTGTTAAGGAATCAAAAGATTGATTGGTCCCTTTTAAGATCAATTCATTCACAATATAGTCAGGAGCAATTGCACTTTAATTTCCAACGCGGACATATGCTTCCATCACACCATCGGCTTTGTAATAATATGGAGTGCTGCGGCCGGGAGAAATATCAAGAGCCAACAGACATTTACCGTCTTCCAGCAATGGTTTTAAGATAAATTGTGGTAAGGGTGTGATACATTCTTTTATTAAACGACTGATTGCTTCAGCATCCTTTTGAAAAGAATGTATCACAC
>OLVO01003164.1_pt1 | contig 14007 bp, 8 predicted proteins | sample 1672571 | NCBI WGS metagenome assembly OLVO01 (sample SAMEA3136700, study PRJEB25190) | human gut metagenome | biome: human gut; feature: human-associated habitat; material: faeces | place: Austria | collected 2013 | reverse complement strand
GTGAAAGATGAAGTTAAAGCAATGCTTACATCTGTTTCAAACTATGCAGAATCTGTTGTGAAAAAGGCAGATTACACAACACCAAAAGATGTTAAGGACATGAACAATTATCATGTAGACATTACAGGAATTGATGAAGAAGTTGTATATGTGGATGCGGATGCTATGGTTGAAAATATCACTGCAGGGAAAATTCAGAATGGTGGTATTAAGGTTACATTGCGAGCAAATCAGTCCTTAGTATTTAATGTATCATTGAAAGATACTGTTCGCATTCCGGAATATAAGATTACTGTAAAAAATGGAAGTAAAACACACGAGGAAATGGCAGAGTCTGTTGTGTGGAATATGCCTTATGTGACGAATTTGAATTTGAACTCAGATGGTATGAGAGCTACGATAATTGCGCCAAAAGCTTTTGTGAATTTGGGAACTACATCCGAAGGATGGCTGGTATGTGATACGGTTGTCAGCAATTCTGGCGAATGGCATATGATTTCAAAGAAAGTCCCGAAAGTGACACCGACACCAAAAGTGACAGCAACACCAACACCAAAGGTAACGGCGACACCAACACCAAAAGTAACGGCGACACCAACACCGAAGGTGACAGCGACACCAACACCAAAAGTGACAGTAACACCGACACCAACACCAACGGCAACGCCGACAGCTACACCGGAAGTAACACCGACAACTACACCGGAAGTAACACCAACGGCTACTCCGGGTGATGATGCAACACCGACACCGGAAGTGACAGCAACAGCTACTCCAAACTTGTTCGATTTTGATGAAGACACACCGAGAGCAAGTAAAGAGCTGACAGACCCGGATACACCAAAAGCATCAGCAACAAGTAAGAAAACAACTACTTTGCTTGATGAAGATGTACCATTATCTGATTCCGCACCGGAGACAGGAGATACAACGAATCTTTTGTTCCCAATGATTGTTATGGGATTGTCTGTATTAGCAATTTTCGGAGTAATTGTATTTAGAAAGAAAATGAACTAAGTTAAGAAGTAAATGAAAAAGAATCTACAAAATGATTCAAAATATAATAAGGAGTTTGCTAAGGCAGACTCCTTATTTCTTACAAATAAAAAGGAGCCGGCCTTTTGGCAGACTCCTAAATTGTGATTCTTTTTATTTGTTTAAATTCTCATTTGCTGTTGCTAACATCAGTTTGATACGATTTAACTGGTTTACTTCGCTGGCGCCGGGATCATAGTCAACGGCTACAATGTTGGCATCTGGGAATGCCTTTCGAATCTGTTTGATAACACCTTTACCAACCACATGGTTTGGCAGACAGCCAAATGGCTGAGTACAAACGATGTTTGGTACATTGCTGTGAATCAATTCAATCATTTCACCTGTGAGAAACCATCCTTCACCGGTCTGGTTACCGTTAGATACGAAAGGCTCTGCATATTTAGCCAGTACGTGAATCTCAGGTGGTGCCTCAAAACGCTTGCTCTCAGCAAGTGCTTTGCAGTATGGCTTGCGGAACTGATTTAACAGCCAGATAGCAGCATTTCCAAGCCACTTACTGGTTTTCTTAAAGCCAAGATGGTCAGCCTTAAATTCACTGTCGTAAGCACTGTACATAAAGAAGTCCAGCATATCCGGGCAGACTGCTTCAGCACCTTCAGCTTCCAAGAGTTCAACAACATGATTGTTAGCTGCCGGGAGATATTTAACTAAAATCTCACCAACGATTCCAACACGTGGTTTTTTCTTTGTTTCATCTAATTCTATTTCATCAAATTCTTTTACGATTTGTCGGATGTTTTTCTTAAGTTCCGACTGCTTTGGTTTTTTCACAGCCTCAATACAGACTTTTTTCCATTTATCGTGAAGAGCGTTTACGGAACCCGGTACCTTCTCGTAAGGGCGGGTACGGTATACGACACGCATAAACAAATCACCGTAGATTAAGCTGTGAATAGCGGCTTTTAACAATCGGTAATTGATGTCAAAGCCGGAGTTTGTTTCCACACCGGCACTTAACGAAATAACAGGAATTTGTTCCATGCCTGCTTTTTTCAGTGCACGGCGGATAAAGCCGATATAGTTCGTTGCACGGCATCCGCCACCGGTTTGGGTAATGATTAAAGCAGTTTTATTTAAATCGTACTCGCCGGATAACAATGCTTTCATGAACTGTCCGACTACAAGAAGAGACGGATAGCATGCATCATTATTTACATATTTTAAGCCGTAATCCAATTCGCCTACGCCGGTAGGAAGCTGGACAAGATTATAACCACAGGCAGCAAGAGCCGGCATTAAAATGTCAAAATGAATTGGTGACATCTGTGGTGCTAAAATCGTGTAACTTTTACGCATTTCTTTTGTAAATTCAACTCGTTTATAGGCTGAATTTTGAGGAGAGGACTTAATTCCCTTGCGTTCGCGGTCTTTCACGGCGGAAATAAGCGAACGGATACGAATTCTTGCGGCACCTAAGTTGTTGACCTCGTCAATTTTAAGAACCGTACATATTTTATTGGAACTTGTCAAAATATCATTGACCTGGTCGGTTGTTACTGCGTCAAGTCCACATCCAAAAGAGTTAAGCTGAATCATATCCAGATTGTTCTGGGTGCGTACAAAACTGGCAGCGGCATAAAGTCTGGAATGATACATCCACTGATCCATCGCAATCGTTGGCCGGTCAACTTTTCCTAAATGGGAAATGCTGTCCTCAGATAATACCGCAATATCGTAAGATGTTATCAATTCCGGAATACCGTGATTGATTTCCGGGTCAATATGGTAAGGACGACCGGCTAACACAATACCTCGCTTGTTGTTATCTGCCATCCATTTTAATACGCGTTCACCCTCTAAGCGGATATCATTTCTTGTTTTTTGCAATTCTTCGTATGCCTTGTGGGCAGCTTTTCGAATCTCGCCGGCATCAATATTATTTTCTTTGCTGAGATAGCGTACTAACTCATCGGCAAGAATTTTATCGCTTTCAAAGGAGACGAATGGATTCTGGTAGGTAATCGATTCATCTGCCAATTCTTCTACATTATTTTTGATATTTTCTCCATAAGAAGTGACAATTGGGCAGTTGTAGTGGTTGCCCGCTTCATCAAATTCTTTGCGCTCGTAAGGAACACAAGGGTAAAAAATGTACGAAACGCCCTGGTTTAACAGCCATGAGATATGTCCATGAGCTAACTTTGCCGGATAACATTCCGATTCGCTCGGAATCGATTCGATACCAAGTGAGTAAATGTTTCGGTTGGAAGCCGGTGAAAGAACGACTTCGTAGCCAAGTTCCGTAAAGAAAGTAAACCAGTATGGATAATTCTCATACATATTTAACACGCGTGGAATTCCGACCTTGCCGCGATATGCTTTGTCCGCAGATAATGGTTTATAGTGGTCAAAAAGACGCTTATTTTTATAGGCGTAAAGGTTTGGAACGTCACGGTTTGTCTTTTCTTTGCCAAGACCACGTTCACATCGGTTACCGGACACAAACTGACGGCCACCGGTAAAGCGGTTTATTGTAAGGAGACAATGATTGGTACATCCCTTACATCTTGTCATGGAACTTTCAAATTTTAACTCGATAATGTCCTGTAAAGAGAGCATGGAAGAAGTTTCTCCCTCTTCGTAATGCTCACGGGCAATCAGTGCGGCACCAAAAGCACCCATGATACCGGCAATGTCAGGGCGAATTGCCTGACATCCGGAAACACGCTCAAAACTTCGTAATACCGCATCGTTATAGAAAGTACCACCCTGAACAACTACGTTTTTACCGAGATCTTTCGGGTCTGTTAATTTAATTACCTTTAACAGGGCATTTTTAATAACGGAAATAGCAAGTCCGGCAGAAATATCTGCGACCGTAGCTCCTTCTTTTTGTGCCTGTTTTACTTTAGAATTCATAAATACGGTACAGCGGGAACCCAAATCAATTGGATTTTCGGCAAACAGAGCCAGTTTTGCAAAATCTTTTACTTCATAATTCAACGAGCGTGCAAACGTCTCGATAAAAGAACCACAGCCGGAAGAGCAGGCTTCATTTAACTGTACCTGGTCTACGGAGTGATTTTTGATTTTAATACATTTCATATCCTGACCGCCGATGTCCAGAATACAATCAACATCCGGGTCAAAGAAAGAAGCAGCGTAATAATGGGAAACGGTTTCAACTTCACCTTCATCTAACATCAAAGCGGATTTAATCAGTGCTTCGCCGTATCCGGTTGAACAGGAACGCACAATTGTGGCACCTTCCGGGAGCAGTTCATAAATTTCCTTAATTGCTTTAATTGTCGTCTTCAGTGGGCTTCCGTTATTATTATCATAGAATGAGTACAGAAGGGAACCGTCTTCGCCGACAAGAGCTACTTTAGTTGTTGTTGAACCGGCATCTACGCCAAGAAATACATTTCCTTCGTAAGTGGAGATATCTCCCTTCTTTACGCTGTGTACGTTATGTTTTTCGATAAATTCATTGTAATCAGTTTCATCTTTGAAAAGAGGCTCCATACGAGTCACTTCAAATTCAATTTTAATTTCGCCGGAAAGCTTCTTTAACAAAGCACCGATTGTTGTGGCGCCTTTTCCCTCCGAGTTCATGGCTGCTCCGCTTGCAGCAAAAAGATGGGAATTTTCCGGTGCAATAATGGCATCCCCGGTTAAATTAAGAGTGCGGATGAATGCCTGTTTTAATTCTGTTAAAAAGTGCAGCGGACCGCCGAGAAAAGCAACGTTACCGCGAATCGGTTTTCCGCAGGCAAGACCACTGATTGTCTGGTTTACGACAGCCTGGAAAATGGAAGCGGCAAGGTCCGGTTTCGATGCGCCCTCATTTATTAAAGGCTGAATATCAGTCTTTGCAAATACACCGCATCGTGCGGCAATCGGATATAAAGCCTGGTAATCTTTTGCATAGGTATTTAATCCGGCAGCGTCTGTTTTTAATAAGGTAGCCATTTGATCGATAAAAGAACCGGTACCGCCGGCGCAGATACCGTTCATTCGCTGCTCAATACCATCGGTAAAGTAAATAATTTTTGCATCCTCACCACCAAGTTCAATGGCGACATCGGTCTGAGGAGCGTAACTTTTTAAGGAAGTAGCAACGCTCACAACTTCCTGCACAAATGGAATATCAAGGTGCTTTGAAATGGAAAGACCACCGGAACCGGTAATCATCGGTGCGATGTCACAGTCACCAAGTTCGTTGTAAGCACGTTCCATAATTGCACGTAAGGTTTCCTGGATATTTGCGTAGTGACGCTCATAGGCAGAAAACAGTATGTTATTGTTATCATCCAGCACAGCAATTTTTACTGTGGTTGAACCAATATCGATACCTACTCGTTTCATAAGTACCTCCTAAAGTTTCCTATTAAAATCATTTTTGTTATCTAATTATCGAAACCTTATTATACGACAAAAAGAATGGTTTTGCAACAAAATTAGAAAGAACAAATGGCATTCTTTTGAATAGGATAATAAAAAAAGGCAGGAATCTGAAAATGAATCAACGCTTTTGTAATGGAATGATACATGTCATTCGCTCCGGCGATAATCTTTATCAGCTGAGCAGACGCTACCGTGTTCCGCTCGCACTTATTCTGCGGGCAAACCCTTATGTGGATGTGTATAATTTAAGACCGGGACAGGAAATCTGTATTCCGATGCCCTGTGGAAGCGGACCGATAGCAGGACGGGGAATGCAGCAGGAAAATGTGGAGACAACCGAACAGGAGACAGACGATGAGGAATACGAAGAGGAACAAACGGCACAGTCAGAGGAAGAAAAAGAGGTGTCTTGTGTCTATCGTGCAGATGGAACAAAAAGCCTTGGAGCGATATTGAATGAGTGTGGTATGACGATGGCAGAGTTTTTTGAAAAGAATAATCCGGAGCAGATTATTATCGCGGCAGATGTCCTTTTTGAAGTGCCAAAGAAGGTTTGACAAAGGTTATTAGAACCTTTATAATGAAATGGAATTGGTCAGACTCGGCGATGCCTTGTTTTCGGGGAATCGCCGTTGTCTTTGAAAGGAAGGTGAACAAGCATGATTTCCATTTACAAAACCATAGAAGACGATATGGTGGTGCTTGATAAAATAGAAGAGGGTTGTTGGATATCAGCCATTCACCCAAATGAGGAAGAATTGGCTTTTTTGGAGGAAGAAACCGGGATTGATTTGGATGATTTACGGGCACCTTTAGATGATGAGGAGCGTTCCCGTATCGAGTTGGAAGATGGATACAATATGATTTTGGTGGACATTCCTTCGCTTGATGAGAAAGACCGGTATGTCACGATTCCTCTTGGTATTTACATGACAAAGGAGCATATTATTACGATTTGTCTGGAAGAATCACCGGTTTTGAAAGCATTTGTAAACCGTAGAGTACGCGAGTTTTACACATTCAAAAAGACTCGCTTTGTATTCCAGATTTTGTATCGCAATGCTGCTTCCTACCTGCGTTATCTGCGTATTATTGACAGAAAAAGTGACCAGATTGAGGAAAAACTGCATATTTCCCAGAAAAACAGTGAGTTGATTGAACTTTTGGAGCTGGAAAAAAGTCTGGTTTATTTTACCACTTCCCTGCGCTCAAATGAGGTCGTTTTAGAGAAACTTCTGCGGACGGAGCGCGTTAAAAAATATCCGGAAGATGAGGACTTATTGGAAGATGTCATTATCGAGAATAAACAGGCGATTGAAATGGCAAATATATACAGTGGAATTTTAAGTGGAATGATGGATGCGTTTGCGTCTGTTATATCCAATAACTTAAATATTGTAATGAAGTTCTTGGCAACGGTTACGATTGTTTTATCAATCCCGACGATGATTGCCAGTTTCTTTGGAATGAACTTTGATAATATTCCACTTGGACATTCGCCGTTTGGATTTTTTACCATTATTGTATTAACGCTTATTATTTCCTCCGTTGTGGCGTTGTTGTTCCGCAAAAAAGATTTGTTTTAATAGGGAAAAGACGATTGTTGAATGGAGGTTAAAAAAGAACTATGAGTTTATTAGACCGATTGGAGAGAACACGGTTTGGAAAATTTGGCATTCCGAATCTGATGCGGTATGTCATTGGAGTTAATATTGTCGGAATTCTGATTAGTCTTGTGAATCCGATGTTTTATTATTCGTATCTGAGTTTGGATATTGCAAGTATTCTGCATGGACAGGTTTGGCGTATTTTTACCTTTGTGTTAAGCCCATCCGGACAGTTTGGCGGTACCGGCATGGTTAGTTTATTGTGGTTTGCAATCTGGATTTTTGTGTATTATTCGATTGGAACAAATCTGGAGCGCATGTGGGGAACTTTCCGCTTTAATTTGTTTTATTTTGGGGGACTTTTACTGGTTGTAATCATGACTTTTATTTTTTATCTGTTTTTATAGCTTGGGTTAGTGCCAAATGCTGCAACTGCTTATATGGATTATATGCTTTCCGCCAATATTATGGATGATTTGAACCAGACGATGTTTTTAGCGTTTGCCTTTGCTTTCCCGGATGCACAGTTCCTTGTGTATTTTATTATTCCGGTTAAGGCAAAGTGGCTGAGTATTGTATATCTTTTGATGGATGGCTATATGTTTGTCCGCTATCTGATGAGTGGATATTATTATTCGGCAGCGGTGATTTTGGTTCTTTTATTAAACTTTTTTATCTTCTATTTTATGGGACGTGGTTCTCTTACGCCAAAGCAGGCGTACCATCAGAAGAAGAGAAAGATGGAATATAAGAAAAAAACAGCACCCACACAGGGAAGTGTACCAAGGCATCATTGTGTGATTTGTGGCAGAACGGATGTGGACTCTCCGCAGTTAGAGTTCCGTTACTGCTCCAAATGTGAGGGAAACTATGAGTATTGTTCAGAGCATTTATTTACCCATGAGCATGTGCATCATTAAAAGGAGGAAGGAGTCGGAAAATGGGATTGTTTGGTATTGCGACAAATAGTGTACAAATGTTAGTGTTAGTAGCGGTTTTAACCGTGGCAGTTTTTGCTGTTTTGTATTTTGAAAAATTCCGCTATGAAGTAGAAGGAATTCGGATTTACCGCAAAGACAGCAAAAAGTCATGGACTAATCTACTGCTTGTATTAGCGGCAGCGCTGCTTGTAAAACTGATTTTTGCGGCAGCGTATGAAGGACATGGAACGGATATGACCTGCTTTAGTGCGTGGTCGGATATGATTTTTAAAGATGGATTCTGGAATTTCTATCATTCGGATTCTTTTACGGATTATCCGCCCGGATATATGGCAATGCTGTGGGGCATTGGGGCTCTGCGCAGCATCTTTAATCTGGATGTTGCAACGGGAGCCGGAAGATGTGTTATTAAACTGATTCCGATTTTGTTTGATCTTGGTGCAGGGGCACTGCTTTATAAGATAGCAAAGAGAAAATTTTCTGAAGGTTCTTCTCTTATTTTGTCAGCGACATACGTGCTCAGTCCGGTCGTTGTTCTGGATTCTTCGGCATGGGGACAGGTGGATGGTGTATTTACCTTTTTCCTGTTGCTTGTCTGCTATCTGTGCATGGAAGAAAAGCGTATTTTTGCGTATTTTGCTTTTGTTGCCGGAGTTCTTATCAAACCGCAGATGATTATGTTTGCTCCGCTTTTGATTTGGACAATTATTGAACAGGTTTTCTTAAAAGATTTTTCAAAAGAAAAAATGTTTCGGGATTTAGTAGGCGGCGTTTTATCTCTTGTGGCAATGGTTGTATTTACCCTTCCGTTTGGTGTGGACAAAGTGTTCAGCCAGTATGTGAATACGTTGGGCTCGTATCCGTATGCGACGATTAATGCATACAATTTCTGGGCGTTGTTAGGACAGAACTGGCAGCCGCAGGCAAATTCATTTTTAGGTGTGTCAGCAAGCTCGTGGGGAACACTCGCAATTTTAGTATCCGTTGCACTGAGTGCCGTGATTTTCTTCCGCTTAAAAGATGATAATTCCCGCTATTTTACAAGCATGGCGGTGCTTCTTGCCAATATGTTTTTATTCTCAGTGCGTATGCATGAGAGATATTTATTCCCGGCACTTGTACTTATGTTGGCTGCCTTTTTGGTGAAGCCGACCAAACAGTTATTCTTTACTTATGTGGGATTTTCGGCGATTCACTTTTTGAATGTAGGTCATGTTTTGTGGGCGTATGTCGAGGAAAACGAAAATACGGCACCAAACGGACCGTTAATTGGAATTACGGCAGTCCTTACAATTTTAATGTTTGCTTATTTGATTTATGCTTCTTTTTCTGTTTCGGTTATGGAGGATTTAAAAGAGGTATCCGGAGGAAAGAAGAAAAGGAACACCCTTCCATATCTTGTGAAAAATCCGAAGGTGAAAGAGAAAGAACCGGAAGAAGTCTATAAACAACATATTCATGCGACAAGAAGAATGCCTAAATTTACAAAGTGGGATTATATTGTATTGTTTGGAATTCTTGTATTACAGTGTATTCGCTTTTCGTGATTTGGGTGATACCAAGGCTCCGGAGACTTACTGGCAGCCGGAAAATGGTAATTCCGAGATTGTGTTAGATCTTGGTAAAGCAAAAGATATCGGAATGATTTATACGTTCCTTGGAGCGAAGGAAGACCGTATGATGACACTTGAAATGTCAGAGGATGGGAAAAACTATGATATGGTCGGCACGGTCAGAGCAACAAGTGTGTTCTGTTGGGATGCATTAAAGACTTGGGACAAAGAATCTCAGGAAGAGGGCGCGGATGATTATAATCTGGCAAAAGATTATCGTTATATCCGCCTAAGTGTTGATGAAGAACAGCTTTCTGATACCTTTATGCTGAATGAATTAGTGATTCTTGACAAAGACGGAAACTGGATGAAACCGGTCAATGCTTCTGAATATAAGAATTTGTTTGATGAGCAGGATTGTTTTGAGCCGCAGAGTGATTTGCCGGAGACTGTCTGGAAAGCTGAAAAAGCTGGAGAAACCGTGACTTTAGATTTGGGTGCAGATAGTTACTTTAGTATGCTGCGCGGCTACTCTACGGAGAAAGCAAATCAGCGGTTTGAAGTGGAAGTGGCAAAATCGGCAAATGATGGTGAGGAGCCACAGTATCAGAAAGTGGGAACGGTAGTCAGTGGTGAGGCTGATGGCTTTAGCAGACTTTCAGAGGAAAATCAGCAAAATGCCGATACTTATTCTTTTGCCAATGATTCGTACCGCTATATCCGTTTGACAACACTTTCGGATAATACAAGTTTGAATGAACTGGTACTGACGGATACGAATGGAAATACGGTGAAAATCCGTGACCATATTGGCGGAGATTCCTTGTTTGATGAACAGGATGGATACCGAAAGGCAATTACCTTTAGGAGCGGCACTTATTTTGATGAAATTTATCATGCGAGAACGGCTTATGAAATTGCGCATGGAATGAGCAATTATGAGTGGACACATCCGCCTCTTGGTAAAGTATTTATCAGTCTTGGTGTGCGCATGTTTGGCATGAATCCGTTTGGCTGGCGAATTATCGGTGTGCTGTTTGGAATCGGGATGATTCCGTTTATGTACTTCTTTGGCAGGCGTTTGTTCAAGAACCGCACGTGGGCGGCCGGTGCGTTGACATTTTTATTTACTTTTGATTTTATGCATTTTACGCAGACAAGAATTGCTACCATTGATGTGTACGGAACATTCTTTATTATAGCAATGTTCTACTTTATGTATCAGTACAGCCAGACAAGTTTTTATGATACAAAATTGTGGAAGACCTTTATCCCGCTTGGCTTAAGTGCGGTGATGATGGGACTTGGCTGTGCATCGAAATGGACGGCAGTATATGCGTCTGCCGGTCTTGCTGTGTTCTTCTTTGCTATTATGGGCTGGCGTATTTTTGAGTACCATCTGGCGAAGAAAAATCCGACGGGCGAAACAGAAGGAATTGCGCATAAACATATTATTGAAGTATTTAAGAAGAAACTTCTTTTAACCCTTGGTTTCTGTGTGATTTTCTTTGTGTTTGTAGCAGGAACGATTTATGTTGCTTCCTATGTTCCGTTTGAGGACAGTGCAAAGGATAACACCGAGCGCTTCTACGAAGTGACAGATGAGAATTATGAAGGATTTAAATGGGAAAATACATTTGTTTCCGGTCTTGTGGATACACTTCGCGACCACAGTGGAAATCCTGTGGCTGAGACGGTCGGAAAAATGTTGAATAATCAGCATGCTATGTATGAATACCACAGCAAACTGGAGGCTACCCATCCATGGCAGTCAAGCTGGTATGAGTGGCCGACGATGATACGACCGATGTATTATTACTGCCAGACTTTGCGGGATGGTATGAAAGAGGGTATCAGTGCCTTTGGTAATCCGCTTGTATGGTGGGCAGGAATCCCGGCATTGATATTGATTCTTCTGCCATTTGGAAGAAGGCGTTCGAACAGACTTGGAAGCAAAACGTCGCAATGGCTTCAGAGTATCGGCTGTGAATTCTTTGTGTTCCTTGCTTTGTGGAGTGTGTTTGTGAAACAGTCTTCAAGTAATGGAGGCGGTGATTCATGGAAGTTATATGGACCGTTCCTTATTGTGCTTGGCGTGGCGTCGGCTTTGTATATTGCTTACCAGCTTGTGACAAGGGGAGACAAAAAAGCCTTGTTTATGGTATTTGCCTATGCGGTTCAATTATTACCGTGGATTTTAGTGCCGCGCTGTACATTTGCCTATCACTATTTCCCAAGTGTGCCATTTGTCGCCATGATGATTGTGTACGGTATGGTAAAACTTGTGGATGCGGACAAAAAATGGTTTAAATGGTGTATGGTTTATCTGGCAGTTGCCTTTTTCCTGTTCTTAGTTTTTTATCCGGTACTTTCCGGACAGCCGATCTATGAGCAGATGGCAAGAGATGGACTGCGCTGGCTGGAAGGCTGGCAGCTTGTCAGCTAAACAAACGATAGAAAGAAGGATAAAAACGTGAGAAAACTGATTCAAGAGATTCATAACGGGAAAAATATAAAGGAAAATTTAAAACATTATGCGGATATTGCCGTAAAAACATATGTGGATTATGGAACGCTTGAAATGACTTTTTCTGCGTATTCGCTTTTGGAAGATGAAATACAGGTGTTAGATGCGGATGAGAAGGAGAAAATGCTCTCGCAGGTAAAACAGGCGATTGGCTGTTTGGCGGATGAGTCCTGCGATTTCGCGGTGCTTGGTGAAAAAATGAATCATCTGCGGGATGAAATTACGGATAAAATGGATGTTTTAACTGCGTACACGGACCGCATGATTTGTTATGAATATGTGTTAAACCGCATGGAATTAAAATATCTTTCCAAGAAAGAATTGTCAGAGAAACTGGCAGCTTTTGAGGAAGAAGAGTACATGAAAATGTTAGAAGGGTATTTGTTTGGCAGTAAAGATCAAAAGGTGGCGCTTGATAAAATTCGTTTGATTATGGGACAGATTCCGGTTCATATGACAAAGAATAAACTGTTTGAGCGGATTGGTGAAGCACTTACGTTATATCAGGATGGCGATAAATCGGCACTGGATGGCTTTTTGTATATGGTGCGTACGAGCGCGATGCTGTATGAGCCAAAGCAGGAAGAAAATCAGTTTCCGGAGATTTTAGAGGCCCTGCAAACGTTTGAACAGACCGATTTTGAGTCATTAGAGGGCGAGAAATACAATCAATTGGTATCACTTTTGGAAAAGACAGCCAAAGAAATTCATGAAATTACGGACTTTTATTATGAAGTGCAAAATGTTGTGAATGGTGTGTATGCTATGGCACTGATTCTTCCTTACCGTGAGAAAATGAGCCGGATTGAAAAAGCGGGAAGAAACGTTTGGCAGGCATTGGCACAAGGAGAGTTAAAAGAAGAACTGTTAGTGCCGTTAGAGGGCAGCATCGAGGAGTGTGTTGAAAAATCCAGTCATTTGGAATCGATTTTATATGAAATCCGCAGTTCTTATAAGAAAGAATTGATGGAAACCGGTCTTGCTGGACAATTCCACGATTTTGTATTAGTGGCAAATCTTTTGTCAGACAGTTTGTTTATTGACTTGTCGGTATCCGGTGAGGAAGAGGAAAAAGCAGACCTTTCCTACGTGAGAAAATGCACAGATGAATTAGTAAATGAACTTTCCAAGAAGTTGAGTCAGGTGTCAAAACCGGTAAAAAAAGCGATTATGGGACTTGTCCTTGAAAAACTGCCATTGACATTCCAAAATTCGGATGAGGTACTTGATTATATCCGTATTAATCTGATGGGATGTCAGGACAAGGCTGAAAAATGTGTGGTACTTACGATGTTAGCAGACTTGATTCGCGAGGAGCAGGAGTGGACATAATATGATTTACTGGTATCAGAATTTATATATGGATGAAGCCGTAGAAAAAAATCCGAAACGGTGCAAAAAACGGGTGGAAAAGCGGCGCCCATGGAAAAAGAGTTACGTCGTGCTTACCTTGGCGCAGAATGATAAGAATTTGTTTGAGATTATGCAGACGCGCCAGTTGTTTTTCCGCCGCTACCGTCATGTGGATATGTATGTAGTGGCACTGACTTCGGATTATGATGCCGCTGTCGAAATCCTGCAGCAGATTTTAGAAAAAGGATATCGTGAGAATCCGGAATATAACCCAAGGAACGTATTTGCCAAGAAGGAGTTTTATCCGGGTAGAAAGTAACAGAGAAAAGAGGTGTGCCTATGTGGATTTTTTTATTAATACTCAAATGGATTTTCATTATACTTGGCATACTTTTAGGACTTGTTTTACTATTTACGGCTCTTGTTTTATGTGTGCCGGTGCGCTACCGGGCAGCAGGGGATAACCATGAAAAAATCCAGTATTCATTTAAGGTGAGCTGGCTTTTGTCTGTTGTTGCCGTGAAAAAGAAAAAAGATTCGGAGCAGATTGTTTTCTCTGTGTTTGGTATTCCGATAAAGAGAATGGGAAATGAAAAACCGGTAAAAAAAACCGTGGTGAA
>OLVO01003150.1_pt1 | contig 14034 bp, 13 predicted proteins | sample 1672571 | NCBI WGS metagenome assembly OLVO01 (sample SAMEA3136700, study PRJEB25190) | human gut metagenome | biome: human gut; feature: human-associated habitat; material: faeces | place: Austria | collected 2013 | reverse complement strand
TGGTATTATATCAAGAAAGGTGCACTAGACTGGAATTATACAGGACTTTGTTTGTATTATGGAACTTGGTATTATATCAAGAAAGGTGCATTAGACTGGAATTATACAGGACTTTGCAAGTACTATGGAACCTGGTATTATATCAAGAAAGGTGCACTAGACTGGGGTTATACAGGTGTTTGTGCCTATTACGGAACGAATTATTACATAATAAAAGGTGCGTTAAATTGGGGATATAATGGAACAATTACTTGGAATGGAAAAAAACATTCAGTAGTCTGGGGAGTAGTCAAGTAATTGTAATTAGATGAATGAAATGATTAAAAAAGAAAGACATGCTGCCTATCTAATAAGGATGGGCAGCATGTCTTTTTCTTATTTGTTTTTGTTAAGTCCAATCTGTTCTTTTAAGGAGTTAAGCGCATCGGCGTATTTTCTTGAAGTAAGCATTGGGTTTCCTTTTAACAGGATAATCTTACGAAAATCCATACGTTTTGAGATAGCATTTTTCAGTTCACCTAAATATGCAAAGCGTTCTTTGAGTCGAATAACATCGGATGTTTTTTCCTTTGGAACAAGAGAGTAAAGCTTTTCGAGGTATTCAGAAACAGAAGCCTGAAATTCCTCAACACGAGAACTTTCTGGTTTTTTTATAGTGCCAAGCTTATCGCGAAGCGTCTCGCTAACGGACTCAGTAAGTAAAGTGAAGCGTTCACGAAGCTTTTCTGCATCTGATTTTAGATTAGTAATGGATTCAAGAATCTGACGCAGATCCATAGCAGCATGGAAGGAGGAAGCAAAGTCGATGGCAAATACTATCGTGATTACAACAAGAGCACCAAAGCATACGTTTTGAGGAATCTTTTCCACCAAAGCTGATATGCGTGGATGAACGACGCGTATCAAAAGAAGTGTAAAAACACCCCATGCAAGCGAGGAACTTAGGCAGATATGTCCCTGTAGGTTAAACTTTTTGTCACTGTAATCCCAGTAACGCACCTGAAAAAGTGCTTCCATAACGACACCGGTAACGTACTCAAGCGCTGTGGCAGCAATAAGTCCAAGCAGAAAAATACCAATGTCGGACGATTGTACCGGGTATGTGGCACAGAGCATGACTACAGCGCCGCTTCCATATATGGGAAGCATCGGGCCTGTTAAAAAACCTCGGTTCGTCAGTCGTTTTGTGAGAATAGATACATAGCTGGATTCCCAAATCCAGCCGACAAAGCTGTAGAAAAAGAAATACAGTAACAGATGAGCATAAGCAGTCATAAAAACAATCCTCGTTTCTGCATAATCAAATATAGGTCAGGTGTGATGTAAACATCTAAGTTGTAACGCTTAAAGTGTAAATGATATTTCCTTTTATTGCAAGCATTTATAGCAAACACACGAAAGATAGTCAGGAAAATCGTAAACTGTATGATGTTCGAGTTTCCAAAATGAACCATCATCGAGAGAGATGGTATTGCTTTTACTAAAATCGTATGAGGAAGCTTTTGCATCAATACCTGTGCCTATGGCTTTTAGGAAGGCTTCTTTTGCCGTCCACAGGCGAAGAAACTCATGATTTTGCATATCTCCTGAAGGAAGACTAGAAAGTGCATCAAGCTCATTTGGATGAAAAACATGGTGTGAAAGGACAGTTTTATGAAGCTTTTCAATGTCACATCCAACAGGCGTGTCACTGACGGCAAGCATGACAAAATCATTGCTGTGTGAGAGGTTAAAAAATGGAGCGTTTGCTACAGTAGGCTTCCCTGATGCATTGTAAGAGACAATGAAGCGTTCTGGATGTTTATGATAAATATGCTTCCAAAGAAGAAGCCCGGCTGCTGCGCAGCGCTTTTGATCAGATTCCAAACGAAAAGAAAACAGCTGCTTTCTGCGCTGCGGCTGCAGCATGGAAAGCAGCTGTTCGTCAATTACGATGTCACGGATCAGTTGGTAATAGATCTGAACAGCCATAATCAATTATCTCCCAAAGTAAGCGTCAATACCGTTTGCAAGACCCTGTGCAATTACAGCCTGAAACTCAGGATTTGCCATCTTTTGGTCCTCCTCAGGGTTAGACATAAATCCCATTTCTACGATTGTGACAGGAATAGTACACCAGTTGATACCTGTCATATTATCATCCTGGAGAACTCCTTTGTTTGCAAGACCTGTTGTGGAGCAATAAAAAGAAAGCATCGTAGAAGCAAGTGTGTTGCTTGCAGATATTACATCAGCAGACAGATAGGAATTTGCTGATGATGGAGCGTAAAACATGGCGCCGTTTACAGAAGGATCATTGGAGCTGTTTGCATGGATGCGGACAAAGATTTCAGCACCGCTTTCATTTGCGTATACAGCACGCTCAGCATTGCTCATAGCGCAGTCATTTGTTGTACGAATCATCACAACCTGATAGCCACGGTTTAAAAGCTCTTGTTGAAGCATTTGAGAGACATCCAAGTTTAATTGATACTCGGCAAGACCAGTAGCTACGCCGCTCGTTCCAGTCGTAAGTTTAGCCTTCATTACAGAGGAACCTGGACCGTTTGGCTCCTGCTCGCTGATGCCTGCCTGCTGATGACCAGCATCAATGCACACAATATGTCCGTTTGAAGATGATGTGTTTGCATTTGATGTTTCGCTGGAGGCTGGCATAGCAGATGCAGCGGCATCTGCCGCTGCACCATCTACCTGATCTGGAGAAGATACAAGAAAATCTGCTTTTACATAGCCGTCCATAGTTGCACTGTGAATCTGAACCCAGCCATTTTCTGCAAGAGCAAGGATTCTAACTTCCTCACCGCGATAAAGCTCACCAATCTTGTTGCCATCAGTAGAAGGGTAATCGCGGATATTAAGGGAATCGGTATTTACATACCAAATGTCACCTACAGCAAGTTCTTTGGAAACAACAGGGGCAGCAGTGGATTCTTCAGTGGAAGCTTCAGTGCTTTCTTCTGTAGAAGCCTCAGTAGATTCTTCAGTAGAAGCTTGTGTGGCAGGTTCTGTTTGCAGTTCAGTTTGTGTTTCTGTCACAGATGAGGTCTGTGTGTTTGGATTATAATATTCAGTTTCTTTTTTGCATCCTGCAAGTCCAGATAAAAGCGCTGCAGAGAGTAAAAAAGCAGGAATGAAACGAGATTTTTTCATAATAAGTCCTCCTGATGCATAAGTTAATTTTATTGTACTTTGTTTCTAAAAAAAAAGCAAGAAAAAACACGGATTCATGAGGATTGAAAGGTTTTCTTAAGAATACTTGTAACAGCAGATAAAATGATGTAAAATAAAGCTGCAAAGAGCAAGAGACTTAGAGAACAGAAAGGTGTGTGGCTGAATATGGCAAGAGATGATTATCAGAAGGCGCTGAAAAAGGGTGAGAGAAGCTATGCAAGATATCTGTCGGAAGGAAAATATCCGTATTTGCAGGTGCTTGAGGAGCTTTTGTCTCATACGGATGTTGTGGCAGAGGAAGATCTGGGAATTTGTTCCATTCCATCGGAAATGATTGTGGGAACCTTTACGGCAGGAAGACGTACTGCATTTGCACCTAACTTTATGCCGCTGCTCGATGATGAATCGGAGTTTGCAGCCAAGTGGCAGGCTCTTTATAATGCTCATTTGGAAGAGGGAATACATGATCCAATTAAGTGTTATGAGTTTATGAACCGCTACTATGTATTAGAGGGCAATAAGCGTGTCAGTGTGTTAAAGTTTTGCGGTGCACCTAGTGTGCAGGGTAATGTAACTCGTATTATTCCAAAGAGGACAGATGAGCCGGAGAACCGCCTGTACTTTGAGTTTCTGGCATTTTATAAGTGCTCTAAGGTTAATTACATTGTGTTAAGTAAGCTTGGAGGCTATAGGACTTTATTGGAAAAGCTTGGATTTGATGCAGATTACAAATGGACAGATGATGACCGTATGGAGGTTCGTTCTTTGTATGTGCGTTTTGAAAAGGTATATAAGGAAAAGGGAGGAGAACAACCGCCGATTCCGACAGCAGATGCCTTTTTGATGTATTTGGAGCTATATCCGTGTGATCCTAATCATGAGGAAAAGCTCCCATCTCAGATTAAATCAGAGCTTTTAAAGATGTGGGATGAGATCTTGCTTCAGGCAAAAGGAAATCCTTCTGAGATTAAGACAGAGCCACAGGAGGCACCAAAGAAAAATCTGTTTGATTATCTGTTGTCTCCAGGAACAAAGTATTTAAAGATTGCATTTGTACATGATAAAAATCCACAGGATTCTGCATGGATATATGGTCATGAGCTTGGACGCATGTATCTTGAGGAACAGTTTAAGGGAAAGGTTGAAACAATCTCTTATAATGATGTTTCACAGGGAGCAGAACTTGAGAATACACTTGATGATGCAATTGCAAAAAAATGCAACATCATATTTACAACGACGCCGCAGTTTCTTGAGGGCAGCATAAAGACAGCGATAAAAAATCCATCTGTCAAGATTTTAAATTGTTCTGTTGACACAAATCACCAGTGTATTCGTACCTACTATGCGCGCTTGTTTGAGGCAAAGTTTTTATCAGGACTTGTAGCAGGAGCATTGTGTAAAAATGGAAAGATTGGCTATATGGCTGATTATCCAATCTGTGGCATGATTGCCAATATCAATGCATTTGCGATTGGCGTGAAGATGGTTAATCCAAATGCAACTATTCAGCTGGAGTGGACGACAGTGTGCAGCAAACAGGAAATTCTTGAAGACTTTAAGGCAAATGAAGTAAATCTTGTGTCATGCCTTGAGATGATTGTACCTAATTCCCCGTCACGCTACTTTGGACTGGTCAATATTGAAAAGGATGAGCCGGAAAATCTGACAGCTGTGATATGGAACTGGGGTGCGCTTTATAAGAAGCTTGTCGAGACGGTGCAAAATGGTGCATGGGACAGTGCAGGCTCAGATGGTGTTGCTCTTAATTACTGGTGGGGAATGTCGGCAGGTGTTGTTGATTTTATCTGCTCGCCGAAGGTTCCGGTAAAAACAAGGCAGCTAGTTGAGTTTATGCAGCATCAAATTATGGAAGGTGGCTTTAGTCCGTTTTCAGGAGAGCTGTATTCACAGGATGGTATTGTACAAAGCGATGACAATCGCTCACTGACACCAGAAGAAATTATTAACATGAGATGGCTGGCCGATAATGTGAATGGCAGTCTGCCGCATTGGAACAAATTAAATGAGGATGCAAAGGCTGTAGTTGAGGTTCAGGGTGTAGATAATATAGAAGAGTAGAAAAAGCGGTTATGAAAGCGCAGCGAAGTATAGCTGCGCTAGATTACGGCAGAGGTAGAGGTAGGAATGAGAATACTGGTAATTGCAGATATCGAGTCAAAGGCGCTGTGGGACTATTTTGATAAGTCGATGCTTGAAAATGTGGATCTGATCGTTTCGTGCGGAGACTTAAATCCAAAGTATCTGTCCTTTCTGGCAACATTTACAAAGGCACCTGTGATTTATGTGAGGGGAAATCATGATGCAAAATATGAGATGACACCTCCGGATGGCTGTATCTGCATTGAAGATGATATTTTTGAGTTTCATGGTGTACGTTTGCTTGGTCTTGGGGGATCAATGCGCTACAAAGAGGGAAGTAACATGTTCACGGAAAAGGAGATGAAAAAGCGTGTTAATAAGATGCGTTTTAAGCTGCGAAAGAAAGATGGCTTTGATATTCTTGTTACGCATGCGCCGGCATATCAGTTAAATGACGGTGATGACATTCCTCACCAGGGATTTCAGGTATTCAGGGACTTAATGGACTGTTATAAACCACTTTTGTTTGTACATGGTCATGTGCATGCTAATTACGGAGGGCGTTATAAAAGAGAGTGTAAATATAATGAAACACGCGTAGTGAATGCATATGAACGTTATTATATTGATATTGATGATGATGTGATTGAGGAAAATCGAAAAAAAAGAGGTCCGAAGACCCCTTTAATCGGAAATTTATTCCCTAAATGATTTATCGTCGTCATCTGGTGACGAAGAAGTTTTCTTTGCAAAAAACTGAAGAAGATAGATAACGATTGGGATAAAGAATGTACAGAATAAAGCACTGCATAAAAATCCCCGTGCAGTCGGGCTGTTAAAGAACGAAGCGATAAGCGCTGCGAGATAAAGTCCAACTAAAAGTATAATGCCTAAAATGGCAAGAACACGTTGTTTTTTTGTATATTTTGATTTCATCAAAAAGCTCCTAGTTTTATTCAAAGGTGATATTTGTCAGTTCAGGTGACTGAACACCATACACGATCATTCCGAAGGTGATATAAGAGCCTGCCGGGATGGTCGTGTTATAGTCTACTGGAATGAAAAGACGATTATTCCCAGAGCCGCCGATTTCACATGACCAATATTCCTTTGGTGAGATTTCCTCATTCCAGGTGATGCGAAAACGCCAGTTTGTTACATCAGAAGAAGATGTATTTGAAACAGTTACATCATAAGAGGCATACTGCATGGATGTGTCAGCCCAGGTATCAGTACGGCTTACAGAAACATTGCAGCCATTGCTAAAGCTCCAATAATCATCACTTGCATAAAGTGTAGTAGGAGTGTCGACAGCTGCTGTTGGAGTGGCAGCTGCTTTGTCATAAATTGAAGCATTATTTTGCTGATTCTGTAAAAACCATTGTCCGGCAGGCGAGTAATCATCAAAAGTCCAGTCAGATAATGATGTGCATGACGAACGAAGAAGGGCACAGGCTTCGTCTTTGTTTGAAAGATTCCAGTAAATGTAGCCAATGCCGTTTTCATTTAACAGTTTCATCCAGGTATCAGCGCTTGTGGTATCAACGATTCCGCTTCCAGAAGCCTCGGTAATGCCAAATTCGGATACAAAGACAGGAAGACCATTGGTTAGTGCAGTCTGCAGCTTGCTTTGCAGATCTTCCTTGTGGGTTGCTGCATAAAAATGCAGACTATAAAGAAGATTGGTGCGCTCAATTGGAGATGAAGAAGCAATATCCACATCCTGACTCCAGGTTGGGGTACCAACAATTACAATGCTTTGCGGTGCATACATACGAATTCGGTCAATTACGTCAACAGAGTAGCTTTTGATTTCGTCCCATGAGGTGTCACCGTTTGGCTCATTGCAGATCTCATACAAAATGTTTGGTTTGTCACCATAAGTAGAAGCAATCCTTTCGAAGAAAGAAAGGGCAGTTTCCTTGTAGAGATTTGGGTTGGAATCTGAAAGAATATGCCAGTCTACGATTACATACATATCCAACTGTATGGCAGCTTCAATACCGGAAGTCAGACATGCAAGCATTTGCTGTCTTGCAGTGTCATCGCTGACACAATAGCCGCCATCTTCTGCTGTGTACATGGCAAGGCGGATTGTGTTGATATTGAACTCATCACGAAGTTTGCGAAATGTATCGACATTTACATACTCCGGATACCAAGCCAAATTGTGTGTGCTTATACCCTGAATTTGAAAGACAGATTGATTTTTGTCCACTACAAATCCAGATGATGAGACACTTAATTGACCATGTTTGCTGACAATACCAGCTGTCTCAATAGCAGAATCGTCTGTAGTTTCCGCCTGCAGCGTAGCTTCGGCTTCTGCTGCAAAAGAGGGACGCACAGAGCAAAGGATCATAAGACAAAGCACAAACATAAAAACCCCACGAGATCGGAAGGTGTTAAAAATAATATGTGCATCAAAATACATGATAGCACCTCCATGATAAAGTATAATGGGTAAGTGGTAATAAAGTAAAATCATTACAATCAATTCTATCATATAGCTTTTTGGGAGAAACACAACTGCTTTTTGGGAATTGTAAGAAAAAGTTAAATATGGAGACAAAAAAATGGAAGAAAATAAGCATTTTACGATAGATTGGACTAATTGCAGGCTGTGTCCGCGCGAGTGTGGTGCAGACCGTACGCGTGGTTTTGGCGCCTGTAAAGTTGGAAACACAATAACGGCAGCAAGAGCTGCACTTCATATGTGGGAGGAGCCATGCATCTCTGGTGAGGAAGGATCAGGAGCTGTATTTTTTTCAGGCTGTAATTTAGGCTGTGTATATTGTCAGAACAGAGAAATTGCGCTTGGTCATTCTGGCAGGACAATTACACAAGATAGGCTTTGTGAGATTTACATGGAGCTTCAGGAAAAAAAGGCAAATAATATCAATCTCGTGACGGCAGGTCATTATCTGCCAATTGTCATTGAGAGCATAAAGAAGGCAAGGAAGAATGGATTGACAATTCCGATTGTCTATAATTCAAGCGGATACGAAAAGGTAGAGGCAATTGAGGCACTTAATGGAATTGTGGATATTTTTTTGCCAGATTTTAAGTATATAAGCAGTGAGATGGCTGCGCGCTATTCCAATGCACCAGATTATCCAGAGGTAGCAAAGCGTGCTCTTGCACAGATGGTAAAGCAAACTGGAGATGCAAAATTTGATGAGAGAGATATGATGAAGCGAGGTGTGATTGTGCGTCATTTGATTTTGCCAGGCCATATAAAAGAGTCAAAAAAAGCCATTCGTTATCTATATGAAACATATGGTGATCAGATCTATATAAGTATTATGAACCAGTATACACCGATGCCAGGAATTGAGAAGCGCTTTAAAAATCTTGGACGCACGATCACGCAGAGGGAGTATGATGAGGTTGTGGACTATGCGGTTGATTTGGGTGTGGAAAATGGCTTTATACAAGAAGGTGAGACGGCAAAGGAAAGCTTTATTCCGCAGTTTGATGATACCGGACTATAATAGTTGAAAAATACACACAAAACAGCTATAATAGATCAATATAAACAAAACACGATTGCTGTTTTGTATTCAAATGTGGATAATGTTGGAGGAAGTGATTATGGAAAAAATACGAATTGATCTGGTAAGATTAAAGACAGAGGAGGATGCGCTTAAGCGTTTCGGACGTCTGAAAGGAATGCCGGCAGATTATAATAGTGAGCTTGAGGAGCTTCGTGGTATTTTACAAGCATGGGACAAGCCGTTAAAAATAGAGATCGTTATAGGCGGAAATATCGGCCCATTTACAAAGCTTATGGAGATGCTAGAGGACGTAAGAACAACAAATAATAATTTATTGTTTGTTGTTATCATGTATATGGCGTAAGTCTTATCTTTCTAAAAGGGGAAAATTTTGGGGGAGGGATATAATCATGACACAGACAGAAATTGAAAAGTTAGTTAAAAAGCAGCGGGACTTTTTTAATTCTGGTGAAACTTTGAATGTATCGTTTCGTATAAGTGCACTAGAGAAACTGAGAGCATGTATTATAAAATATGAAAAAAAGATTAATCAGGCAATTCGTGCAGATTTAGGAAAATCTGCTTTTGAGAGCTATATGTGTGAAACAGGACTTGTTTTAAGTGAGCTGACATATATGATAAAGCATACGCGCAAATTTGCAAAAGAGCGGACAGTACACACACCGCTTGCACAGTTTCATTCAAGAAGCTATCAAAAGCCATCTCCATACGGTGTTGTGCTGATTATGAGTCCTTGGAATTATCCTCTTATGCTGACGCTTGAACCATTAATTGATGCGTTGGCAGCAGGCAATACGGCTATAGTAAAACCGAGTGCTTATTCTGCAAATACAAGTGAGCTGATCAGCCGCATGTTAGGAGAATGCTTTGATGAAAAATATGTGGCAGTTGTCACAGGCGGACGGGAAGAAAATACATGTCTGTTAAATGAGCATTTTGATTATATTTTCTTTACAGGCAGTCAGTCTGTCGGAAAAGAAGTAATGCGCTGTGCCTCAGCTCATCTAACGCCAATTACACTTGAGCTTGGCGGAAAAAGTCCATGTATAGTTCATAAATCAGCCGATATAAAGCTTGCAGCGAAACGAATTGTATTTGGAAAATTTTTAAATTGCGGACAGACATGTGTTGCACCAGATTATATTTACTGTGACAGCGCAGTAAAAGATGAGCTTTTGAATGAATTAAAAAAACAGATACAAAAACAATATGGAAGGCAGCCATTAAAACGAAAACAATATGGAAAAATCATTAATGAGAAGCATTTTGACAGGCTTCTTGGTCTTATTGATTACAAAAAGGTTGTTGTTGGCGGAATGACAAATCGAAGCACTTTGCAAATTGAGCCGACCATAATGGATAACGTGACATTTTCAGATTTGGTCATGCAGGAGGAAATCTTTGGACCGATTCTTCCAGTTTTGACATATGACTTTATAGATGAGGCAGTTGATACAATTCGCAGTATGTCACACCCACTGGCACTTTATATTTTTACACAGGATAAGTGCGCAGCCAAAAGTGTAATTGAAAAAATTGGATTTGGCGGCGGCTGTATCAATGACACGCTGATTCATCTGGCAACAAGCGAGATGCCGTTTGGCGGCTTTGGTGAAAGCGGTATGGGAAGTTATCATGGAAAAACAGGATTTGACACCTTTACTCATTACAAAAGCATTGTAGATAAGAAAACGTGGATAGATCTGCCCATTAGATATCGTCCGTATCAAACGTGGAAGAAGAAGCTGCTTTGCTTATTTTTAAAATAGTTATGTGAAAACCATTACACCTAAGGGCTTTCGTAACATGACGCGTGAACAGTAGTTTTATCTGCAAAATGTTAACTAAAAAATAAAAATGGGTTGACATTTAAAATAAAAAAGAGTACAATCAATTCGAATTTGCCGGGAGGAGGAAAAAACATGGATATGCAAAAGCTGGCAGAGGAGATTATTGAAGGAAAGAGACTGACAAGAAAAGATGATCTGTCTTTTTTTCTGGACTGCGATTTAGATGACCTGTGCAAAGGAGCGGATAAAATCCGTGAGCATTTTGTAGGAGATAAGGTAGATCTTTGTTCTATCATTAATGGAAGAAGCGGACGCTGCCCTGAGGACTGTAAGTATTGTGCGCAGTCAGCTCATCATCACACAGATTGTGAGGTATATGGCTTTTTACCGGAGGAGCAGATTATAGAAGCCTGTAAGATGAATGAGAGAGAGGGCGTAGATCGTTTCTCAATCGTTACGGCAGGAAAGGCACTTACAGGTGAGGAGTTTGAAAAGGCCATTCACGCGTATGAGACGATGAAGAAGGAATGTCGCATTGATCTTTGTGCTTCAATGGGTTTTCTGACAAGAGAGCAGCTTCACCGACTGCATGAGGCAGGTGTGTCAAGCTACCATCACAATATTGAGACCTCAAAACGTTATTTTCCACAGATCTGCACGACACATACATATGAGCAAAAGATTGCCACATTAAAGATGGTAAAGGAAGAGGGTATGTATGTCTGTTCCGGCGGAATCATTGGTATGGGTGAGACGTGGGAGGATCGTATTGATATGGCAGTAAGTCTTTTTGAGTGCGGTGTCGATTCAATTCCGATAAACTCACTGATGCCGATCAAAGGCACACCACTTGAGAATCTTGAACGTATTTCGGAACCTGATATTTTGCGTACTGTTGCGTTGTTCCGCTATATTAATCCAACGGCAGATATTCGCCTTGGCGCGGGACGTGCACTTTTGACAAATGATGGAGAGCTTGCATTTGAATCTGGTGTATCAGCAACGATCACAGGAAATATGCTGACAACAGTTGCCTGTGCAACAATTCGAAGCGATAAAAAAATGCTTGAGGGAATCGGAAGAAATGTGACACCAGAGTATGAGAAGACTCAAAAAACAGCAAAGTAAGAGAGGTAATAAATAATCATGAGAAATGAATCTGTCAAGACAATGACAATGTGTGCGATTATGGCGGCACTTATGTGTATTTTGGGACCAATGTCCATCCCGATCGGAGCAGTTCCGATCTCCTTTACGAATCTGGTAATTTACCTGACTGTTTACCTGCTTGGCGCAAAGAAAGGCTGTATCAGCTATCTGATTTATATGCTTCTTGGTGTGGTTGGACTTCCTGTATTTTCTGGTTATACAGGCGGTATTGCAAAGCTGGCAGGCCCGACAGGCGGTTATCTTGTAGGATTTATTCTGCTTGCCTTAATCAGCGGAATTGTTCTGGAAAAGACAAACAGAAACATTGTTTGGAGCTTTGTTGGTATGGTAGCCGGAACAGCAATTGCTTATCTGTTTGGAACAGTTTGGTTTGTAATCCAGGCACAGTGTACAGTAAGCTATGCATTTAGCGTATGTGTAATGCCATTTATCCCATTTGATTTACTCAAGATGGTGATTGCAATTGCACTGGGTAAGGTTGTTTTTATAGCATTAAGGAGAAGCAGCATGCTTCCGGCGTAACCAGTAGAATAGACATAATTAAAAATTAAAAAAATAAAAATAGTTAATTACACTCCCTCATGACTTTTAAATAAGCCACGGGGGAGTTTTTTCATCATTGTTTTTCTATTTTTGCTGTGCTATGATAGGAGAAATGGGAAAATAATGGGGATAAGAATAGGGACAAGAATAGAGCCAGTGTACCCAGTAAAAAAGCCACTGTCCCTGTCCCCATGGAAACAAGGAGGTAACGAAAAAAAGATGCAGGCATATTTATTTGTACATTTTAGAGAAAAGACAACGCCGGATGGAGAGCAGGTCTATTTTGGCGTAAGCAAGGACGGCTTTAACTGGGAAGAGGTAAATGGCGGTGCGCCAGTTCTTTGGGCTTATTATGGTGATAAGGGAGTGCGTGATTTTACTGTAACGCGCTGCAAAGATCCACAGACCGGAAAGGAAAAATTTGTTATTCTGGCAACAGATTTAAGCTTGTCTTATGGAATGCGCGGACAGTATCATCATTCATGGGATGAGATCGGTCATAACGGAAGTAAAAGCCTTGCAATATGGGAGTCAGATGATCTTGTAAACTGGACGGAGCAGCGTCTTGCAAAGATTGGAGACGAACAGTTTGGCTGTTTGTGGGCACCAGATGTTATTTATGATAAAAAGGCAGAAGATTATGTTGTGCACTGGTCTTCTTCTCATGCAAGAAATAATTACGGTGAAAAAGCAATTTTTTATAGCCGCACAAAGGATTTTAAAGAATTTTCAAAGCCGGAAATTTTATATGAGTGGAAAGAACATGATATAATAGATTCCGCACTTTATGAGGAAGATGGAAGCTACTATCTGTTTGTTAAGTGTGGTCAAAATCCAGCGCGTATACTGCTGCTTCGTTCAGATGAAATCACTGGACCATATACGAGAATTGAAGCGTTTGATAAGAGTATGGAGACCATCGAGGAAGGCAAATATGAGGCAGCAACAGCTGTTAAGTTAGAGGATGGCAGATGGTGTCTTTTCTTAGATTACTATGGCGTGCCGGGTGCAGGACAAGGGTATGTGCCATTTGTCGCAGATAGTTTAGCAAGCGGAAACTTTGTAAGAAGTGACGCTGCATTTTCGTTCCCATATGGTTTTAAGCACGGAACCATTCTTAAAATTTCCATGGAGGAGTATCAGCGCATTAAAGACCATGACTGGTCAGATAAGGGCTGGCAGTAAGCAGTACAATGAGTAACAAGAGAGCATTCAGCAAGGGGATGTATGACAGCATCCCCATTGCACTTGCCTATTTCGCAGTTGCATTTTCACTTGGAATTATGGCAAGAAAAGCAGGACTAACCCCATTTCAGGGTTTTTTATCAAGTATGCTCAATCATGCATCAGCAGGTGAGTATGCAGAATTTACTGTAATAGAGGCAGGTGCGCCTTACATAGAGATGGCACTCGTCATTCTTATAACAAACGCAAGATATCTTTTGATGAGCTGTGCGTTAAGCCAACGTTTTGCATCAGATGCACCGCTTATCCACCGTGTATTAGTTGGATTTGGCATTACAGATGAGATTTTTGGAATCTCCATTGCAAGACCTGGAAATGTGAACCCATTCTATACTTATGGAGCAATGGCGCTCGCACTGCCGGCATGGTCATCTGCAACAGCAATAGGAATTGTTGCGGGAAATATCCTGCCGGCTTCTGCTGTAAGTGCGCTTAGTGTTGCATTGTATGGCATGTTTTTGGCAATCGTCATTCCGCCTACAAAGAAAAACAAG
>OLVO01003149.1_pt1 | contig 14040 bp, 9 predicted proteins | sample 1672571 | NCBI WGS metagenome assembly OLVO01 (sample SAMEA3136700, study PRJEB25190) | human gut metagenome | biome: human gut; feature: human-associated habitat; material: faeces | place: Austria | collected 2013 | reverse complement strand
ACATCTGCAACGTTTGCAAGCAGTGAGAAGATTGCAAGGTTATCAATAAACTTCTGAGCGGTCTGTGCATCACCCTTGATCTCAAATGTAAAGATGGAACCGCCGCCGTTTGGAAGGTATTTCTTATAAAGATAATGGCTTGGCTCACTCTCCAGTGATGGATGATGAACAGCTTCTACCTGTGGATGTTTAGACAGGTAATCTACGATTTTCAGGGCGTTGCTTACGTGACGCTCCACTCTTAAGGAAAGAGTTTCCAGTCCCTGTAAGAACAAAAATGCATGGAATGGAGAAAGGGTAGCTCCTGTATCACGAAGGATGATTGCACGAATGTAAGTTACAAATGCTGCCGGAGCGGTTGCCTCTGCAAAGGAAATTCCATGATAGCTTGGGTTCGGCTCAGAAATCCACGGGAATTTGCCGGATGCTTTCCAGTCGAAGTTGCCGCTGTCTACGATCACGCCACCGATTGCAGTTCCATGGCCTCCGATGAATTTGGTTGCGGAATGAACGACGATATCTGCACCATACTCAATCGGGCGAACCAGGTAAGGAGTTGCAAATGTAGAATCAACTACAAGAGGAATGTTATGTTTGTGCGCAATTTTTGCAACTTCTTCAATATCAATCAGGTTGGAGTTCGGATTTCCAAGGGTCTCAATAAAGATTGCTTTTGTGTTTTCCTGGATTGCAGCTTCGAAAGAGCCTTCTGCATCCGGATCTACAAATGTTGCGGTGATGCCGCTGGTCTGCGGAAGAGTATGTGCCAGAAGGTTGTATGTTCCGCCGTAGATGGTCTTGGAAGCTACAATGTGCTCACCTGTTTTTGCAAGTGCCTGGAATGTATAATTGATAGCTGCTGCACCGGAAGCAACTGCAAGTGCTGCAACTCCGCCTTCAAGAGCAGCAATTCTCTGCTCGAAAACATCCTCTGTAGGGTTGGTAAGTCTTCCATAAATATTTCCGGCATCGCGAAGTCCGAAACGGTCAGCTGCATGCTGTGAGTTATGGAATACATAAGATGTAGAAGCATAGATTGGAACAGCTCTTGCATCTGTTACTGGATCTGCTTTCTCCTGTCCAATGTGTAACTGTTTTGTTTCAAATCCCCAGTTTTTAGAATCTCTGATATCTGCCATTTTTCTTTCCTCCGTATGTTTACTATTTTTCATCATTTTTTGTTAATGTTAGTTTTGTTATTGTTTTTGATGTTTTTCTTTGCTGTTGCTTTGTTTTTGTTGATGAATGCATAGTAACATACTGGGGATTATCTGTCTAATATGTAAAAATAATATCTGGTTATAGGTTCATTCTATAACCAGGTATTTGGGGAATTTTTCTTTGCATATTTCTTTACACTATTCAGAAACGCCTCATGTATCCTGTCATCCTCATCCAGTTCCGGATGAAATGCCAGTCCATACTGCTCTTTATACTTTACAGCTACAATATTTCCATCCACCTCAGCCAGTACTTCTGCGCCTTCCCCGCATTTCTCAATATAAGGGGCACGAATGAATGTCATGGGAACCTGACCGATTCCTTTCATTTCCCTAATGGTGTGAAAACTGCCAAGCTGTCTGCCGTAGGCATTTCTTTTTACTGTCACAGGCATGGTTCCGAAATACACATGCCCATCATTAGAGAGGTGGTCAGCCAGAAGGATCACCCCTGCACAAGTGGCAAGCACCGGCATTCCAGCCTGGATTTTCTCTTTCAAAGGCTCAAACATTTCCAGCTCCCGAAGGAGTTTTCCCTGTACCGTACTCTCACCGCCTGGCAAAACCAGTCCGTCAAAGTCTCCATCCAGGTCTTCCTTTTTCCGCAGCTCCATGCACCGGGCACCCAGTTTTTCCAGTTTACTCTTATGTTCTGCAAAAGCTCCCTGCACAGCAAGGATTCCGATTTTCATCTTATTTGCCCCTCTCTGCCATCAGAAGCTGGATTTCCTGCTCATTGATTCCGACCATAGCTTCACCAAGGTCTTCGGAAAGCTCTGCAAGCATTTTGGAATCCTGATAGTTGGTGACCGCTTTTACAATAGCTGCTGCACGCTTCTTCGGATCACCGGATTTGAAAATACCAGAGCCCACAAACACACTTTCTGCGCCAAGCTGCATCATAAGGGCCGCATCTGCAGGAGTCGCAACACCGCCTGCTGCAAAGTTTACCACTGGAAGTCTTCCGTTTTTGTGTACATACTCAACCAGCTCATATGGCACACGCAGGTTCTTTGCTTCTTCAAAAAGCTCATCCTCACGCATGGAAACCACTTTCCCGATTTCGCTGTTCATCATGCGCATGTGGCGCACCGCCTGTACCACATCGCCGGTTCCTGGTTCGCCTTTTGTACGAATCATGGAAGCACCTTCTGCGATTCGCCTTAAAGCTTCTCCTAAATCTTTGGCTCCGCATACAAATGGTACTTTAAACTGACGCTTGTCAATATGGTAAACATCATCTGCCGGGGAAAGCACCTCGCTCTCATCAATATAATCAATCTCAATTGCTTCCAGAATCTGCGCTTCTACAAAATGTCCGATTCTGCATTTTGCCATAACCGGAATGGACACTGCCTCCTGAATTCCACGGATCATTTTCGGGTCACTCATACGGGAAACACCACCTGCTGCACGGATATCTGCCGGAATCCGTTCAAGAGCCATAACTGCACATGCACCTGCTGCTTCTGCAATTTTTGCCTGCTCCGGTGTCGTTACATCCATGATGACACCACCCTTTAACATCTGAGCCAGATTTTTGTTCAGTTCATATCTTTCGTTTGTATTCATTGGTAAATCCTCCCTTTAAGAATCGTATTTTAGAATATAGTGGAAATTCTTTACAATTTCGACAGGTATTAGTATAATTGCATTGTGACTATAGAAAAATATTCAATTTAGATATAATCAAAAAGGTCAGAATGGAGAAAATAGAATAGATGTTGACATATAATTTTGAAAATATAGGGTCAGATTCCCTGTATGAATTTTTGTATAAATGTATCAAAAATGACATAATACAGGGGATAATCTTAAGTGGTGAGAAGCTGCCTTCCAAGCGGGCACTTGCGAAAAATCTGGCTATAAGCGTGATCACGGTAGAGAATGCCTATGGTCAGCTTCTTGCAGAAGGATATATTTATTCCATTCCTAAAAGCGGGTATTATGTGTCGGATCTGAGTGGGATTCCGGTACATCAGACAGAGTATACGTCAGAAACGTATGAGGCGGAAGAGCAGGGGACAGATTCACGGACTGCAAAAGCCGGGGACAAAGTACTTCTGACCGGAGGAGAAAATGCATTTATTGCGGATTTTACGAGCAATCAGACGGAGCATGCTGCATTTCCTTTTTCAATCTGGAATAAGACCATGCGGGCAGTCATGAATGATTATCAGGAGGAAATGATGATCAATCCCCCCTGTGGAGGTGTGATGGAACTGCGGAAAAGTATTTCCAGTTATCTTAAAGAATTTTGTGCCATGTATGTAAGACCGGAACAGATCATTATCGGAGCAGGAACAGAGTATCTGTACAGTATTCTGATCCAGCTTCTTGGGAGAAATGTCTGTTATGGAGTGGAGAATCCGGGCTATCCAAAGATTGCAAAAATCTACCGCAGTATGGGTGTAAAGTATGAGTATATTGATCTGGATGAAGAGGGAACTTCTGCAAAGAAACTGGAAGAAAAAAAAGTAGATATCATGCATATTTCCCCATCTCATCATTTCCCGACCGGAATGGTGATGCCGATCAGCAAGAGATATGAACTGCTTGGATGGGTTACGAGAGAAAAGGAACGGTATATCATAGAAGATGATTATGACAGTGAGTTAAGACTTGCGGGGAAACCGATTCCGTCTCTACAGAGTATCGATGTATCAGGCAAGGTGATTTATATTAATACATTTGCGAAGACACTCTGTTCTACTGTCCGAATCAGTTATATGGTACTTCCTGAAGCACTGGCAGAGAAATATTACAGAGAACTTTCATTTTATTCCTGTACTGTGTCTAACTTTGAACAGTATACACTGGCAGCATTTATGAATGCAGGTGCATTTGAGAAGCATATCAACAGGCTGAGAAACTATTATCAGCATAAGCGGGATCTGATCTTAAGTACATTTCTCAGAGAGCCTTTGGGAAAATATATTACGATCAGTGAAGAGGATTCAGGTGTGCATTTCCTGATGCATGTCAATACTTCCATGAGTGAGCAGGAATTTCTTTTAAAGACAAGGGCGAAAGGAATCCGGCTGGCAACGTTGTCTTCTTTTTATAATGCGGAACAGAAAGACAGCAGATATGAAAATACGTATGTTATGAATTATTCCTTTGTGGACTGCGACCGGTTGGAATATGTGGCACAGACGCTTTATAAGATCATTCATCCATAGAAGGAGGAGTTTAGTATGGAGCAGCTTTTTACTGTATGGGGAGAGACGCTGGATAAAGAGCATGTACTTGACGAATATCCAAGACCGCTGATGGTAAGGGACAGTTATCTGAATCTCAATGGGTACTGGGACTATGCATTTACACAGGAATTTGTATGCCCGAAAGAATTTGACGGGAAGATCTTAGTTCCTTTTTCACCGGAGGCAGCATTATCAGGTGTGAACCGTCAGTTAATGCCGGATGAATATCTGTGGTATCACCGGACATTTTCTGTTGACGGGCATAAGACAAAAAGAGCAGATGAATCCTTTTCAGAGGAAGATCCGGAATCCGGGATGGGAGCAGACCTGACAGAGGAAAGACTGCTTCTTCACTTTGGAGCTGTGGATCAGGCGTGCGTTGTATGGGTGAACGGACAGCGGATCGGAAAGCATACAGGTGGGTATCTGCCTTTTGAATTTGAGATCACAGAGGCAGTGCAGGCAGGAGAAAATGATCTGGTTGTGGCTGTGAAAGACCTGAGTGATACATCGTATCATTCCAGGGGAAAGCAGAAGCTGGAAAGAGGCGGCATGTTCTATACGGCTCAAAGTGGGATCTGGCAGACTGTCTGGCTGGAAAGAGTCCCGGAAAAGTATATAAAAGAAGTGGAGACGCTCCCTGAACCGGATGAGGAAAAAGTCCGTATCATAGTCCGGTCTGGTGCAGAATATGCTGTAAAGATTGTGCTGCAAAAGCCAAAGATCCACAAAGAGCTGAAGAAAAATGTACCGGATGATCCAGTGGAGGACATGACCGGGAGCAGAATAGCAGATCCGGTGGAAAGTACAACAGAAACTACCATAGGAACATTTTATGGAAAGACGAATGAATGGCTGGAGATTCCGGTTCAGGATGTGCAAATGTGGACATGTGATACACCGTATCTTTATGATTTTACTGTTGAGATGGAGAAAGACAGGGTAGCAGGTTATTTTGCCATGAGAAAATTCACACTGGAAAAAGATGGACAGGGATTCGTGCGGATCTGCCTGAACCATCAGGTACAGTATCAGAATGGAGTACTGGATCAGGGCTACTGGCCGGATGGACTGTATACCGCACCTTCAGATGAAGCTATGATCTTTGATCTGGAGCAGATGAAGAAATGCGGATTTAATATGGTACGGAAACATTTGAAAATAGAGCCGCAGAGATGGTATTATCATTGCGACAGGCTGGGGCTGGTCGTATGGCAGGATATGGTCAATGGCGGAGGAAAATACAAGCACTGGTTTGTGACGTATGCGGCAACGCTGATGTCCTGGTGGAAGATTCGGATGAGAGATATTTATTCGGGGCTTCTGGCAAGAAAAGAAAAGGAAGGCCGCCTGGAATTTGTGAAAGAAATGAAGGAGACGGTACATCGGTTAAAAGGGCATCCAAGTATTGCCGCCTGGGTCATCTTTAATGAGGGCTGGGGGCAGTTTCAGACAGAAGATATGACCGCTATTCTCAGAAAAGAAGATCCTGACCGGCTGATTGATCAGGCCAGTGGGTGGTTCGATCAGGGGGGAGGAGATTTTTGCAGCCTTCATAATTATTTCTTTAAGCTGAAGATCCACCCGGAAAAGGAGAGGGCATCAGTTCTCTCGGAATTTGGAGGATACAGTTACCGGATCGAAGGACATAGTGCCTGTGGAAAACTTTATGGATATGGGATCTGCAGGGGTAAAAAAGCACTGAACCGTCGATACAGAAAAAGAATGGAACAGGTGAAAAATCTGATAGATGAAGGTTTGTGTGCCAGTGTCTATACACAATGGTCAGATATTGAAGAAGAAGTCAACGGAGTTTATACATACGACCGAAAGATCAGAAAGATTGATTGAAAGAGTGAGAAAAGAATGAGAATCATGCAGGAGAGGACAGACAACAGGAGTCAGTAGTAGAAAGGAAAAATGAAAATGATGTTACGCTTTGTAAATGCAAGAAATGATAAAAAGAAACTGAATGAAATTAAAAAATTATATGATGAGGCATTTCCAAAAGAAGAACAGATTCCCTTCTGGATTTTGAGAAAAGCAAGCCGTACATCAACAGCAGATCTGATGCAGGTATATGATGATGATCTTTTAGTAGGATTTATCCATCTGGTTTATTTTGAGGATGTGGTCTATCTGTATTATTTTGCAATCGAGCCGGATGAAAGAGGTCAGGGGTATGGAAGCAAAATCCTGCAGGCATTACGCCGCCGGTTTTCGGCACGCAGGATCATTTTGAATATAGAGGTGGTAGATGAGAACTGTGACAATTATGAAGAACGGAAAAAAAGAAAAGAGTTTTATCTGAAAAATGGATTCCGGGAGGCAGGATACAGTACAAGAGAGTATGGCGTAGAATATGAGATGCTGTATCTGGGAGGAAATGTATCCTATGAAGAATTTCTGGCATTGATCCGGAAATATTTCGGACGGACACTGGCGTTGATGGTGAAGAAAAATTTTAAAAAAGCGTAAGGAAAAAGGCATAGATAAAAGGTGGGCAGAACCCGAGTTTGAGTTCTGTCCACCTTTTTAGCTGCCAGGTATGCGGCAAAAGATCCAATGGACTTTTTCAGCTACTGGAAAGCCGGGATGATGCTAAATCAGATGTGTACTTTCCAGCTTTTCAGTAAATGCATCATTTAATTTTATAACCGGTTTGCGAAGCAGCAGTCCGAGTAAAAGTGAAAAGATCAGGAAGATTCCTAAATACCCCAGTTCTTTGACATAGTTCATACCGTAGAAGCCTGCAACGCATTCACGCATGGCATTCATGCTGTGTGTAAATGGAAGCAGAGGATATACAGCCTGGAAAAATTTCGGAGCACACTGGATCGGGAATGTACCACCACTTCCGGCTACCTGCATGACCATAAGGACAACGGCAACCGCTTTACCAATATCACCAAAGGAGACAGTCAGTGCATAGATCAGATTGACATAAACAAAACTTGTAAACCAGCCCGTTACCAGGAACAGGAAAGGATGTTCGCACTGAATACCAAGGAAATACAGGTCTCCCAGACAGATCAGTCCGCTCTGTAACAGCCCGATACATACAAAGAGGAGCTGACGTCCAAAGTAGAGCTGATGTGGTTTCGCTCCGGAAAGCTTCTTAACTACCGATTCAGAGACATTGACTTTGAGCATGGCTGCCATAACAACAGCCCCCACCCAGATTGCCAGTGTGGAATAAAAAGGAGCCATGGCAGTTCCGTAATTTTCAATGGGATAGATTTTTGTCTCATTCAGGCTTACCGGTGCTGCAAGGAAAGCTCCGATTGTCTGTGGATCTTCGGCAAGAATCTTTTCCAGCATCTGCACACCATCACTGCCATCTGTGGAAAGTGTGGTGGAGACTTTCTGCAATTTTTCAGAAGATTCATTCAACAGACTGACGGTCTGTTCAAGAGCTTCTTTCACAGTGGAAAGATCTGTGGATGCAGATCCGGTGACAGAACGGATTTGTTTTACACTGTTGTCTACCTGCCCTAAGAGGCTCACAAGGGAGGAACTGGTGGAGTCAAGATTCGTGGCGAGACCATCCAGGCTGCTTTTCACATTCTGCTCATAAGAGGTCTTTACCGAGTTGACAGAAGCTGTTCCCCGGGCAAGCAGATCATCCAGTTCTTTCTTTAAAGTGGAAGCATCGGCAGTGGCTGAAGGAAGGGCAGCAGCAATTTCATCCAGTTTATTTTTAATCTGTGTCTGCTGGTCGATCGCCTGTTGGATCTGTACGTTCAGTCCATTGATCGCCTGAACGAGAGCTGTCTGATCCGGGTGTGCATTAGCAATGGCGGTCAGGGAATCTGATAATTCCTGATAACCGGAAATCAGATTCTGCACACGGCCGCTGACTGCCTGAATGGCATTGGAGCAGGATGCAGCGTCAGTTGAATAAGAGTCGAGTGCTTTGTCGATGGCAGCAGATACAGAAGAATAAAAATCAGCATTCTGCTTCAGTGCGGTATTGATATCAGAAGTTGTTCCTGTCAGGGCAGAAGTCAGTGAATCAATTCCATTTCCTGCCTGATTCAGTGCATTGACACTGCTTTTTGTTCCTTTTCCCGATTGCTCAAGAAAAGAGGTAGTCGTATCCAGCATTAATGCTCCGGCATCGGTCATATCAGAAAAGGCTTTCACCGTACCGGAAATATTTCCGAGGTCATCGGAAATCTGTGACAGAGAAGTAGCGAGATGTTCAGTCAGGGACTCATCTCCGGTTTTGGCGGAAACATCATTTACGAACTGAAGTGCCTCAAGTGTCGTTTTGGAGACTGTGGTAATGAACGTTTCATTGACCTGGTGCTGGACAGAGCTGGCACCTTTCTGTGTGACTTTCGGGGCGATGGCATTTTCTTTTTCATTGATGTAGTAGGTGATATCAGGATGTACAACATCTGAAGTAAAAAGACTCATCATATCTTTGCTGAAGTCTTCAGGGATGACAATGGCAGCGTAGTACTTACCGGATTGTACCCCTTTTTTCGCATCTTTTGCATCTGTGAAGACCCAGTTCAACTGCTTATTTCCCTGCAGTTCACTGATGACATCGTCTCCAAGGTTCAAATTGACAGGAAGAAGTTCCCCTTTATACCCTTCATCGTTGCTGGCCACGGCAACCTTCAGATTGCCGGTATTTCCATAAGGATCCCAGCTCGCAGCAATATTAAACCATGCGTAGAGTGTCGGGATCACGGTAATTCCCATGATGACGATCATTGCGATGACATTTTTATGGATCCTGAGTAGATCATTTTTAAAAATCTGAATGATATTTTTCATCGGTTAATCCTCCTTTTTGCGGAAAGTCTCCAGCATTTCATCAAAAGTCATGCCGGCAAGCTGCTGCTGTTCTTCCAGTTTCGAGTGAATAAATTCAACAATGATCAGGAACAATGCGATGGCAATGATCGAAATGATCCAGAGTACAAGGAAGATGATTTTCGATTCCAGGCTGAACATCAGAATCAGGAAGATCAGAGGAATCAACGCAATTGCAAGGAATCCATAGCGTACCATTCTTCTGTAGTTCTTTTCAAAAGCCTGTGCCTTGGCAGCGGTTGTCAGTTTCAGCTCTTCCTGTGAAAGAGAGGCTTTCAGAAGGAGAGCAAGCTGCGTACTGCGGTTGACGGAAATTTCATGAGGTTCGCACATCATAAATTCAGTCTCAGCCAGTTTCTTGTCAAAAAGATGGTTCAGTCCGGCAAGAAGCGGGCGAAGTCCAAGTCCGATCAGTAAAGAGAGTGGAACATAGGCGAGCAGCAGGATCATAAGATCTTTTCGGAAGGTTGTTCCGTAAAATCCTGCGATACATTCTCTCATAGCTCCGACTCCGTAAGTAAATGGAAGGAGTGGATGGAGCTTCTGGAAAAATACAGGTGTCATTTCAACCGGATAAGTACCGGAAGAGCCCGGAATCTGTAAAATAACGAGAATGACGCACAGTGCTTTCCCGATATGTTTAAAAGTAAGCGAAAGTGCGTAGATAATATTCACGTATACAAAGGAACAGATCACACCGGTCAGAATAAACTGAGCCGGATGTACGCACTGGATTCCCGGAAGAAGTACATCTCCAAGGCAGACAATAAAGCCCTGTATCATACCTACTGTGACGAATAGCAGCCAGCGTCCGAAGTAAAGTGAGACAGAACCATAGGAACGCATGGTCTCATCGTGGTCAACTTCCATTTTTAAAATGGCGATCAGGACGATTCCGCCAACCCAGATCGCAAGGTTTGTGTAAAAAGGAGTCATGGATGAACCATAATTTTTTACAGAATAAAAAGTTTCAGTTTCAATCTCCACCGGGGAGGACATAAATTCGGAAATCTTATCAGCATTCATTCCTTCCAGCGAAAGGAGTGTCTGAAAAGTAGCCGAACTGGTAATGGCATTCAGATCCGTCTGCACAGTTCCAAGCCGATCCGAAACGGTGGAAAGGGCATCTTTTGTACCGTTCAGTGCGTTGGCTGTATCGGTCAGACCAGAATCAAGCTGCGTCAGGATTCCCTTAAGCTGCTCGGAAGTTGCCGGAACGCCGTTCAGGATTCCGGTCAGTTCTCCAGTGAGCGAGGAAAATGTATCCAGCGTTGCATTGAGCTGTGGGAGCAGATTTTCGTCCAGTGTTGTTCTGAAAGAATGCAGTCCGTCGATACTCTGCTGCGTGAGCGAGGAAATATCCTGCCGGGTCTGAGAGGTTGTATCCAAAGCATTTTTAATACTTGTATTTGCAGTACTTAAACTGTTGAGCAGAGTCTGGTTTTCCTGATTCTGTGTTTGTAACTTTGCAATAGCAGCAGAAAGCTGTTCACTGACAACTGGTGTGGAGGCAGCAATTTCCTGCATTTTTTCCAGAAGGGATGCATTCAGAGCTGTTACGTTTCCGGCAGAGTCCAGAGCCTGTTGGAGAGACTGGTTGATCTTTCCGGCACTTCCTTCCAAAGAAGTCAGACCCGAAGAGACAGAACTGTTCGCACTGTTCAGAATCTGTTCTCCGTCGGAGATGGATTTGGAAAGTGAGGAGGAGAAATCTCCTGCTGCCTGCCGGCTCATCTTCAGTGCATCCTGTGCATTTTCAAGGGCAGATGTCCCAGAAACAGCTGCATTTCCAAGAGAATCAGAAGCATCTTTTGCATCTGAGATCAGATCATGGGACTGGGAAGTCTTTTCTGTAAACTCAGTTAAAAGTGCTTCGTATTCATTTAAGTTCTTATCTGCTTTTTTCAGAAGCGAGACAATCTCAGAATTAGTAGAATTTACAGTTCCGGACAGATCCGAAATGGATTCTTTTAACACTTCTGATACAGATTCAGCGGCAATAGATGAAAACGTATCGTTGATCTGAGTCTGGATCGTACTTGCTCCGGTATCTGTGATTTTTGGAGCGATGGCATTTACCTTTTCATTAATATAGTAATTCAGTTCCGGTGTTTCAAGAGTACCGGAAAGAACACTGAGAAGGGAATCGCTGAAGTCTTCAGGGATTACAATGGCTGCATAATATTTTCCCGAACGGACTCCGTCAACCGCCTTTTCTTCAGAAGTAAAAACCCAGCCAAGTTGGTCATTTTCTTTCAGATTTTCCATGATCTGGTCACCGGCATTGATTGTGAGGTCATTGGTGGAGGCATCCTGATCATTATTGGCAACGGCAATCTGAATTGCTGAAGTATTTGCATAAGGATCAATATTGGCAGCAATATTGAACCAGGCATAGAGTGAAGGCAGGATCGCAACACCTGCCATGACCAGCATGGCTGCCGGACTGTGAATGAGCCGCCGCAGATCGCGACAAAAGATTCGCATTGCTTTTTTCATAAATAACACTCCTTTTAAAAGAAATATTCTAGTAATAGATACAATGTTGATTTTCTTGCTAAAAAGTATTATATTAATGAAGAAACTAATTTACAACCATCAATGAACAAGTTATCTGTCTTTTAGTAGACAAAATGATGAGAAATGACCAGCATTTATTTGCCTGACAGGGCTGCTCAGAGAAAAAGATAGCAGGAAATGGGAGTAAAGAGGTGTAAATGGTCACATAAAGGGGGAATTATTATGCAGAAAAAGACGGACCGGCGGGTGAGAAAGACGAAAAGTCAGCTCAGAAAAGGTCTGGCACATCTGATGAAGGAAAAAAGTATCGGAGAGATCACGGTGAAAGAACTGGTAGATGAAGTGGATATTAACCGTTCCACTTTTTATCTTCACTATTCGGATATCCCAACACTTTTGAGAGAGATTGAAAATGAGATGATGGATGAGATGAAGCGTGCGATCCATGATCATCCAATCGACCGGGAAAATGATTCTGCATTTTCTTTTATTAAAGATATTTTTCAGGTACTTGACCGTAACCGGGAAATTGGATGTGCTTTGATCGGACCTTATGGAGATATTGGGTTTATCCATAAGATGGAAGATCTTTTGGAAGAAAATTCGAGAGAAGTTTTACTGCAGATGTTTCCGGAAAAATCAGGCGAGATGAATTATTTTTATTCTTATTGCCTGAACGGATGTCTTGGTCTTGTCAAGACATGGCTTGAGGACGGAGAGGATAAAAGTCCGGATTATGCGGCTGATATGACTTACCGGATGGTAGTAAGTTCGGTGAAGGCATTTTATGACAAGAAAGAAGGAAGAGAGGAAAGTTAAGAATGCAAAGAGAAAAATTTGGCTCAAGGCTGGGATTTATCCTGATTTCAGCCGGTTGTGCCATCGGTCTGGGGAATGTCTGGCGGTTCCCGTATATTACCGGAAAATACGGTGGAGCAGCATTTGTATTGATTTATTTGGTATTTCTGGTGCTTTTGGGGCTGCCGATCATGGTCATGGAATTTGCTGTAGGACGTGCAAGTCAGGCAAGCGTGGCGATGTCATTTGACCGGCTGGAGCCACTGGGAACAAAATGGCACTGGTATAAATGGTTTGGCATGGCGGGAAATTATCTCCTGATGATGTTTTATACGACGATCGGAGGATGGATTCTGCTGTATGTATTTAAGATGGCAGGCGGTGAGTTTGAAGGAAAGAATGCAGATGAGATTGCAGGTGTCTTCGGAAATCTGATGGAGAAACCGGGGCTGATGACAATCTGTATGATTGTAGTTGTAGCAGCCTGCTTTGGGATTGTCTGCATGGGATTGCAGAAGGGAGTAGAAAAGATTACCAAGAAAATGATGCTTCTTTTACTGGCACTGATGGTGATCCTGGCAATCCGTTCTGCAACACTTCCGGGTGCGGGAGAAGGAATCAGATTCTATCTGTTGCCTGACTTTAAAAAGGCAGCAGAATCAGGAATGAAAGAAGTTATTTTTGCAGCCATGGGACAGTCTTTCTTTACATTAAGTCTCGGTATTGGTGCGATTGCAATTTTCGGAAGTTATATTGATAAGAAGAGAAGGCTGACAGGAGAGGCGGTCTGCGTGACCATACTGGATACATGCGTGGCACTGATCGCTGGAATGATCATCTTTCCAGCCTGCTTTGCGTTTGGAGTTCAACCGGACAGTGGTCCGAGTCTGGTTTTTATTACACTGCCGAATATTTTTAATTCCATGAGTGGCGGAAGGATCTGGGGAACCTTATTTTTTCTGTGCATGCTTTTCGCAGCAGCATCTACGATCATTGCAGTTTTTGAAAATATCATTGCATTTGCAATGGATCTGACCAACTGCTCAAGAGCAAAGGCGGTCGTGGTAAATCTGATTGCGATCGTGATCCTTTCGCTGCCATGCGTTCTGGGCTTTAATGTACTGAGCGGATTCCAGCCACTTGGAGCAGGAAGTAATGTACTGGATCTGGAAGATTTTATTGTAAGTAATAATCTGCTCCCACTTGGCAGTCTGGTTTACCTTTTATTCTGTACGAGCCGCTATGGCTGGGGATGGAAGAAGTTCTGTGAAGAGGCAAATGCAGGAGAAGGAATCAAATTTCCGAAGTGGACAAGAATTTATGTATCTTATATTCTGCCACTGATTGTACTTTTTATCTTCGTGCAGGGATACTGGAGTAAGTTTGTGGGATGATGTGAGTGAAATTTGTAGTTGTCGGGGTGAAAATATCGCGACAGCAGGAAGTGTTTCTGACAGAAGAGCGTCCATATC
>OLVO01003139.1_pt1 | contig 14087 bp, 11 predicted proteins | sample 1672571 | NCBI WGS metagenome assembly OLVO01 (sample SAMEA3136700, study PRJEB25190) | human gut metagenome | biome: human gut; feature: human-associated habitat; material: faeces | place: Austria | collected 2013 | reverse complement strand
TGGCGGCTAAAAAATATAAAAGTTTATTTATCATATCTCCAAGCACTGACCGTATTGCCGCCAACACCGCAAGCACTCTTTTTAAAGATACTCTCGCATAAAGTTCCTCAGGTATGCATTTTCCGATAACCGGTATTCTCCTAACCGTATATATAAATTTGTTTATTCTCTCGGCAAACGCAATCTGCATCTGCTGATACATCAATTCAAACATTCTTCTTCCTCCTGACTACGAAATTTCTGAGCAATTTGCTATAAAGATTCAGGTGTCAAATCTATTTGTCATCTCTCATAAGCAAATATTCGTGCAAAAAATAAACTCTCGAACTTATTTCTCACATTTATCAATCAAAATCATATGGATCGTAGTCATCAGTCCTGCTGTCTGATTGTGTATGATTTTCGGTATTGCCATCGGTCATTAAATTATCTTTCTCATTTCTATTTTTATCATCCGAAAGATTTTGTTCATACAAACCTGCATCTGCACTCCACATATCAATATTTTCTGTATCTTCATCACTTTCGGCACTAAGCATCTGTATAAGCTTTTCTTCAAAGTCTGCACTGTGATAAACCTCATCTGCCACTCCTGCAAGCTTTCCTCCGTGAAGAAGCACTATCTCATCACAAAGATCTTTTGCAAGCTGAAGTATATGTGTAGAAAAAATGATTATATGATCCTTTTTCATATTCATAAGCATTTCTTTCATCTCATGTGCGGCGACAACATCAAGTGATGTTAGCGGCTCGTCGAGAAGTATAACCTCAGGGCTTGCAATAACTGTCGCAAGCATCTGCATCTTGTTTTTCATACCATGTGAATAATCAGAAATAGGGTTATTTAATTCATCTAAATTTAGTTGTAATCTGTTACAAAGATATTCACTGTTTCTTCTGAAGTCACCTTCAGTCATACCATATATGCTTGCAACAAATTCTAAATAGTCATAACCTGTCATTTCCTCATAACAAGTGGGTTCACTTGCAACGTATCCAAGATTTTTTTTAGCATCAATAGGATCTTTTACAATATCATAACCATTTAATTCAATTCTACCTTTATTGAATTTTTTAGCGCCAATCATGCAATCTATGGTTGTTGATTTACCAATACCATTTCGGCCAATAAATCCAAATAATTCGCCTTCATGAACTTCTAAATTTAGTCCAAGTAGAACTTCTTTTTCACCATATGATTTATATAAGTCTTCTATTAATATAGTGGTTTTTTTAGGTTCTTGGATGTTTTGTTCCATGCGAGTTACCTCCTTAATTTAATAAACCAAATTACATCTTTCGTTTCTTTTTTGAATGTATAAATTGATTTACAATTGTTACAATGATATATATCATTTTCAATTGTTAAGTTTTTATCTTTACATATTGGGCAATATTTTGAGTAAATCATTTTCTTTGCAACTACTTCTTGAAGTTTACTCATTACCCATTTTCTAGCAATTTCTATTTCACTTGCTTGATTGTTGAAGACAAATTCATTTGTATCAACGTTATATAAATTCCAAAGGGAAATTACTTCTGTTGTTATGTAATCTTTATCTTCAGCGTATTCATCTATTAATTCACGATCAGTTGATAGAATTAAAAGATGTTTATAGACATTATTGTGATATTTAATTTCTAAACTAATTTTAGAATTTTCTTCATTATCTACTAGTTTTATTTTTTTGTCTTGATAGTTAAATACTAGACTTTGATTTTTATCATCAAGCTTAAATTCATTTAATTTAAATACTCTTAATATTTGATAGTAATAATACTTTTTAAAATCAATTTGTAAGTTTTTATTATCTTCATAAATAACAAATTTGCGATAGAATTTATAACATAAATTATATAGTTTGTTTTTTAATAAAATATTTGTTGGTTGTATTTTTCTTAAATTTAAATTAACTTTAGATATTTCTTTGTAAAAAGCTGTATTTTTAATATGTAACATTTTACGTTTTAAACTATCTATTTTTGTTAATGTCTTTTCAATTTTTTCGCTTTCTTCAATAAACAATGCATCAGTTTGCATACTTGGAATAAGTCTTTGATAGAAAACATCATATTTAGCAAGTTCTGTATCAATTAGATGAATTAGCATACCAATGAAGATATTTTCATAAATTTTTAAATCATCAATGTGTTGATGATAATGAATATATTCAGGAACTAATTCAAAATCTTTTTCTTTCCACAAACTTGCATCACGTATCGTTTGTTTTAATGCTTCATTGGTAATGTTGCCAACTTGTTCAGCTCGTTCGATAATATCTTCATCACGGTTAGATATTTGAGGATGAGCAATTATCGAAGTGATAACACTTAAGATAAAGGTTACTTCATCGAAGAATTCATTATCTTTTTCGAAAGAAAGTTCTTGTAAAGATGTAAACTCAATTTCTTCTAAATGAGTAAAACGTTCTTTTACATCTTGATACTTTTTTTCGTAATTATTTAGTTGTGTTATCATCTTTTTTAAAAGATTTTCTTCGATGATTTTCATATTGTTATAACCTTCTCATTAAATTTTGAATTGTTTTTTCACTACGTTTTAAAACATCTTTTCCGTATGTTTTATGAATTAAGTTAAGTAATTCTCTTAAAGCATTTTTAACATATTCTTCAAAACGGCCTTCAATTTTGCTAATAACTTTTCGTGAAAGTAAGAAGTCAAGAGCTTCTTCTTTTGTACCACCACATGATACAAATACTGGAACAAGTTCAGATATTTGATTTAAAATACGGTTACCAAAAGTAATATCAAATTGATCATAAATGTAATCACTTATAGTTTGGAATTTTTGATAATCATTATCAGTCATTTGATAACTCTTATTGTTTTTAGCTTCTTGATATAGTTTAGCAAGGGCACTTCTACTAAGGTTAATTGTTGATGCGTCACCATTTACATTAAATGCATCATTACGATTGTCAAAATCAATTGTGATTGCACGGTCATAAACTTTATCAGTAATTGTGAATGTTGAGTCATCTTTGTTTGCGGTACCTACAAAGTATACGTTATTAGGTATTTGAATAACACCATCATCTAATTTTGCAGGAGGGATGAAATTATATGGAAGTTGCATTATTTTTATTTTCCATTCTTCTTCAGGATATTCAAGCACTGATAAGAAGTCAGCAAAATAATATTCAACTCTTGAAATGTTCATTTCATCAAGTACAAACATATGTATCATATCAGGATTATAGTTAGCATGATATAAGCTTGTTAAGAATTCAGTTTCACTGTAAGCTTTAGAGAAATCATTAAAGTAACCGATTAGGTTAGTTTTATCTCTCCATGTTGCTTGGACAGGAACAAATAATAGATTAGCATTGATAAACTTTGCAAAATATCTTGGTAAGCTTGATTTACCTGTACCAGATAAACCTTCTAAAATCATGAAATGACTTGCGGCAAATCCGCTTACAAAGAAACGAATTGTATCAATATCAAAATATAATTTTTCTTCTTTGGCAAGATAATTCCTAAATCTTGTTGCAATTTCATTTAATGTTAAGTTATCACTAACAACATTTTCAACCGCATAACCTTCGTATTCTTCATCCATCATTGATAATGCTGGGAATACTTTTTCACGGTCATCTAGTTCTTCTGTTTGACGAATAACGCTTGAATTGTTGTTGTCAGTAGCAGCAGGTTGACCAATTCCAACCTCACCACTTACTGTGCCACTAACTTTACTTGATGGTACAGCATCAAAGTTTGAACTAACATCATTTTTAACAAGATCATCGTCATCAAGTACTGGATAGTTTTTATCTTCAAATGCTCTAAATGGTCTATCAACTTGAGTAAAGTTTACAATAAACATCAATATTCCACCAATAAAAGCAAATGCAAGAATATATATACATGTTGTTATTAATAAACTTTGACCAGTAAATTGATACATTGTTTTGATGCCATTTTTTCCACAAATTAACATACCAACGCCAAATGATAATATAAAACATGCTACTAGTGATGCAAGATAAGATAGAATCATTTTTAGACTATATGGCTTTTTATTGTTTAAAACTGCATATCTTTTTTCGTATAAGAACAATGCTACAAATACAGATATATATATTGCAACAAGTATTAAACTTACATATCCTGTTACACCACATCTTATTGGTTCAAAATTTATTTTTTCCGCAACAAGTGCTATTGGATTCTTTTTACCTATTAGTAGATGAGATCCATCTAGGCATAAACCTACAAATAGTAGTAAGAAAGAATAAAAGAATGCAAGTGATAAAACTATCAAGTTCTTTCTTGTAAAATAGGGTTTTTTCATAAGGTTACTCTCCCTGTTCTTCATTTATTGTAATTTCTTCAGTTTTGGTTTCTGAAGTTTCTTGGTTAGTCAATTCTTTAATCATTGTACTATCCGATTTTTCTAAGTATTCGTTGTTATTTATTTCGGTTTTATCAACAAAACCATTTTCATCAAATTTATACGCATAGCCTTTGTAATAAATTGTTTCAGTATAAATAGCTTTAAATTCATTTAAATTATCTTCATTTTCATATTCTAAAGCTTCTTCAAGTTTTTTGATTCGTTCTTCTTGTACTTTATCCATTTTATTTGCAATGCGATCAATCATTAATAAGCAATATATAAGCGATGATACTGTAATTATCCCCGCATATGATTGTAGGAATAAGATGAACATTCCCACACCACCAAGGCGTTTTCCAGTATATCTACCTATAACTTTATCAAAAGTAGGTTTTTCACCATCGGTTCCTTTTTCGTCGTATATATCTCCTCTAGTAGTATATTTATATGGGGTACTACTGTAATCAATATCGATGATACGGTGAATGGTATTACTACCTTTTGAATTTCTAAACGCGATAACATCATATTTTTTTAAGTCGGTTTCATTGTTCACTTTTTCAAGAATAATGAGATCGTATGTATTAAACTGATTGTTTAATCCTAAACTGTCATCAAATAAGTAACTGTTAGCTTCATTTTTGTAACTCATTGAGTTACTTGCAACAACCATAACAGTTTTATTACCTATCATTGTGACATTGTTTTGAAATCGATTAATCAATGAAAAAATAAACAACGGAATAAGTACCACCATAATAGCATAAAAGACAACTGTACGTATAGTTCCAGTTATCTTTCTGCGCCTTCTAACTTTTTCTTGTTTTTCATAGATTACTTCATCAATTAATTCAATGTCTTTTTTACCTGAATTAAGTTCTGCAATTTGCGAGTTTGCATAACTTTTGTATAATATCGTAAATATTGTTGCGAAACTAAATACCCCGATAACAGTAACTATGATTGAAAGTATTTCAGAAGGAGACATAATTACCTACTAATTAAGTTTTGCAGTAACGACTACTTCATATGTAGCTGTATCTAATAGTTCATGGAATGCATTTAATACACTCTTAATGTAAGCTGTTATTTTTTCTTCTTGTGTGCCTTCAAAACTACTTAATTCTTCTTCACTTGGATTAAACGCATCACTGTCATAATATTCACCAGGGTTTTTACCACCAAATTTAGTTCCCCATTCAATTGTTATATTATAAGTAAATTTCTTTTCAGTTTCACTTCCACCATCAGTAAGAGTTAAAACAACTTCTTTTCCAGCACATTCAGGTAAAACAATGTAACCATCAGTAACTGCTTGATTTACCTGATTTTGTACATTCATCTTAATAGTTGCTTCTTTTAAGAATTGTGTATTCTTAATAGTACCAGTTACTGTTACAGTTAATGATTCAAAATTTGTACCATCACTACGAACACGGCCAGTATCATCGCCTTTTTTTGGTTCAAATTTAAAATCTTTAACTGTTAACTCATCAAGAATAACCTCAATATTTCCTTCTGTAACAGCACCAACAGTCACATTGCCTGATGTAGATTGTTTCTTTTCTTGTGACATTACCCATGCGGCAAAACCTGTAGAGATTAATGCTATAGACATAAATACAATTACACCGAAAAGAATAATTTTTCTTTTATAAGAATTTCTTGTTAACTTTGCCATAATTTAAAACCTATTTTGCAACATTAATATTTAAAGTAAACACAACTGATGCTTCGATTTTTGATAAAGTTTCAAGACTTGTTTTTGCATCTTGCATATAAGTAGTTGTACTATCAGTAAGTGTATCTGTTGCTGTTTTTGCATTATAATATGTATATGGGTTAACTTTACCAAAATGTTCTCCCCATTGATATGTTACTGTAATATTGTAAACACCAGTACCTTCACCAGTTTCTTCAACTGTAGCATTTGTTGGAGCAATAATTAATTTACCATCTACAGCAGCTTTATAATTTTTATCTGCAGGAGCACTAACAGTAGTTATTATTTTATTTTTAATTCCTGTTGTATGTCATAGGCATTATTTTCATATATATCAAATATAACAAGACATTTCGGCTTGTGGCTTACAAGCTGTCTGCAAAGTTCGGAACCAATTGAACCGCCGCCTCCTGTTACAAGCACTGTCTTGTCTTTAACATAACCCATAATTGATTCTATATCAACTTTTACAGGGTCTCTTCCAAGCAAGTCAAGAACATCAACATTTCTTAAATCCTTAATGTTAATCTCGCCGTCAACCATCTGGTAAACGCCGGGAAGAATCTTTAAGTTACATGATGTTTCTTTACAGATATTAAGAATCTCCCTCTTATCCTTAGTTGATGCTGAAGGAATAGCGAATATTATCTCATCGATGTCATAATATCTTGCATACTCTTTTATATGGTCTCTTGTACCTACAATTTTGACACCTCGGATATACTTTCCAACTTTTCCCAAATCGTCATCTATTATACAGACCACCTTTGAGTTATCGAGGTATCTCGAATTGGAAATTTCTCTCATTAGCACACTTGTTGCCTCTCCGGCACCGATAATCATTATCTTTAACTGTTCCGAGGTATGTCTGTATTCATTAATAAGCTGCCTTAAAAGCCTGTACATAAAACGGCTTGCACTCATTGCAACTATAAGAAATACTCCTGATGTAAAATAACATGAACGTGGAAGCATCCATCCCATAAAAGATGTCACGCAAAGATGTGCCAGCTCTGCAACAACGCAGGCTTCCACAATTTTATAAAGTTCTGCGATACTTGCATACTGCCACAGACTGTGATACATCCTGAAACACCAGAATATTATAAGCGTCACGATTGTAAATGGAATAACATTTACAATGTACTTTTGTATATATTCTTCCGGAACACTTGCTATATTTATCTCAAAACGCATAATCAGTGAAAGAAATACTGAACCATTTATGAGAATAATATCCGTTATAACCAAAAAAATTCTTCTTACAAGGAGCTGTATCCTGTCTTTTCTTGTATCTCCCATATCTTTTCCTATTTCCTTTCACCATCAGTCTTACTAAATAAGCCTTTTAATGTGCCAACTCCGTAACTTACATGAAGCAATAAAAACAAAAATGGCAGTGCCACATTTGTCATATTTTTCTTTTTGCCTGCTTTCATCACCGAAAATGCTGACATTACTGCTGCCAGAAGTCCATAAGCAGACCACATCAACTTTGTAAGTTTTTTTGCAAGCCTGTTAAGCGGCATACATATTTTCTGGCCTGTTCCGATTACCGACATTATAATTGCTGATACAAAGGCAAAGGGCACAAAATGATATAATGACAAACATTGCGGACATATTTTTGCTGTTTTTCCAATCCACAATCCATTGGAATATTTCTGTTTTAACATCTTAGGAAGACTGCTTCTTATATGCTGATATGAGATAATATCAGGGTCAAAGCAAAGTTTAAATCCTGCTTCCCTCATTCTGTAATGAATCTCATTATCTTCCGTGCGTGCAAGATTTTCATTAAAAAAACCGACCTTATCAAAAACTTGTCTTCTGTACGCAGCATGAAACATTGATTTTACATATGTTTTTCCCGGATTGTTCCTGTATGGAGCTATACTTGAGCCAAACATGCTGCTCTCCGCAAGCAGAAGCGTATTCTTCCACGGAGTCTCTTCGTCTATAATCACAGGTCTCTGTCCACCGCATATATCCTCTCCGCTCTCAAGAACACGCACATTTTTGCTCACGAAATCCTTAGGAATCTCGGCATGTGCATCTACTTTTATGATTGCATCGCCTTTATATTCCCTGAGTGCTACATTCCAGCCTGACGGTAGTGTTCTCTTAGGATTATCAAGCACCACAACTCTTCTGAAATCATCTTTGTATTTTTCCTTGAAATTATCAAGATGTTTTTTTGTATTATCAGTTGATGCCCCATCAACAAGCACAACTTCCATATCATTATGATTGTAATCCTGTGCGGCTATATCGCCAAGAATTCTGTCAATTGCATTTTCTTCATTATATGCAATTACACACATTGTAATAAACATAATGTCTCCAATCCTACTTCCTGATTACAGAATAAAAAGTATTCCATAAAATGCTACAGTCATCAACCAGTCCAAATTTTCTTAAACTTTCAAGATTATATTGCATTTTAACAGGAAGAATCTGCTCTACATAAGTCTTATCGGCATTTTTTGCATCCTTCAAAAGCTTATCCTCATCCTTGTATGCAATGCTTGTCCTCGATGTAAGTCCTGCAGGAAGAAGCAGTGTTGCATACATCTCAGGTGTATAATGCTTAACATATTTCGGCACTTCAGGTCTTGTCCCAACAAGTGTCATATCACCAGCTATTATATTAAAAAGCTGTGGAAATTCATCAAGTCTGAATTTTCTTAAAAATTTACCAACCTTTGTTATTCTTGCGTCACCTGCCACTGTAACCTGGCTTCCGATACGTGAAGCATTATTTACCATAGTTCTGAATTTGTAAATCTTAAAAATTCTTCCATACTGCGTAACTCTTTCCTGCCTGAAAAAAACAGGACCTTTTGAGTCTAACTTTATCATGGCTGCAATAACTGCCATAGGAATTGCAAGAAATACAATCATTATTAATGAAACTATGACATCAAATACCCTTTTTGCACGAAACCAGCCTCTTCGCTGTGCGATTATATTATAATATTTTCTGACCTCACGCGTTCTCATACGGTCAGGCAGCTCATTCCACTGTCTTAACTCCATAATTAAATCTTCCTTAATCTGTTAAAATTCTCAATGATATACTCTGTCTGCTCATCTGTAAGACATGTGTGAAGCGGAAGTGTAATTTCATTTTTATACATCTCGTATGAATTTGGGAAATCTTTTATATCAAATCCAAGGTTCTTGTATGCCGTATGCATAGGAAGAGGTTTGAAATGGACATTAGTTGCAATACCTGCCTCTGCCATTGCTGTTATAAGAGAATTTCTCTTTTCTTCATCATATGGAAGCACTCTTACAAGATAAAGATGTCCACTTGAAATATTACCGCCATCAAAGTGTTTAAGTGTCATTATATCATCATCTTTAATCCACTCATCATAACGCTCAACAATCTCTTTTCTTCTCGCAAGAAGGCCCTTATAACGCTTCTGCTGTACAAGGCCTACAGCGGCAAGAATATCTGTCATATTACATTTGTAATAAGGTCCCTTTATGTCATATTCCCATGCACCTAACTTTGTCTTTGCAAGTGCATCTTTTGACTGTCCGTGAAGCGTAAGAAGCATAAGATTATGATAAATCTCCTCATCATCAACACCCGGCACAGGTCTCCATACAAGTCCGCCACCCTCAGCTGTCGTAAAATTCTTAACAGCGTGAAATGAAAAGCTTGTAAAATCAGCACATTCTCCACTCATCTTTCCATTCTGTGAAGCACCATATCCATGTGCAGAATCAGCAAGAATTAAAATATGTCCCAATGCTTCCTGCATCTTTGAAGAAGGTCTAAAAAGGCTCTTCTTTGATTCAACAATAGCTCGTATACGGTCGTAATCAACCATAACACCGCCCAGATCAACAGGTATGATTGCCTTTGTATTTTCATTAATCATACTCTCAACCGCAGCATAATCAATGTGGAATGTTCCTTTTTCTACATCCACAAGACGCAGTGTCGCACCAACATGACATACAACACTGGCACTGGCAGTGTATGTATATGCCGGCACAATAACTTCATCTCCCGGTCCTATCTCAAACAGGCGTAGTGCCATCTCCATACATGATGTTGCCGAATTAAGGCATACACCTCTGTTTGTATGCGTAAATTCCGCCATCTTTCTTTCAAGTTCCTTAGTCTTTGGTCCTGTTGTAATCCAACCGGAACGCATAACCTCGGCAACTGCTTCTATCTCTTCTTCTGTTATATCAGGTGGTGAAAACGGTATATTCATAATATCCTCCTTGTTTTTCAAAGAAAAATCCCAATGTGCATCTTTGATGCACTATGTCTCCTAGCGAGGAGAGGATTTATCCTCCTTCTATTCTTTCTTTGTCATATCCGGAAATGCATAATTCAAATCTCCGCTGCTGTTGGCAATAGAAATAGAATAACTAATTGTATTATATCCATTCTGCGTAAGAGTTATAGTCTTTGTACCCGACTTTTTCTCAAATGAACACGGCACAATTCCAACATATACGCTGTCTACATAAAGTGCTGCACCTGCAGGTGCTGTTACATTTACCTTGTAACCACTTGTTGATGCTGCAGTCGTTGATGAACTGCTGCTCTTAGTCGAGGCTGACTTAGATGTCATATCTATAACTTTTGTAGAATAAGCCGAACTTACTGTAAATGTCTCTGTATATGCTTCATAATAATTAGCTGCCAGTGTCAGGACATGACTGCCAAATTTCAACATAACAGGTTCTGTATAATCCACTTCCTCGCCGTCAATCGTCATGACAGCATTTGACGGAGTAACTTTAAAATTAACAGCTCCCTGCTCATCAACCGGAAGCTTATATTCACTGAAATCAACCGTTGTCTCTTTATTTTTCTCAACCGTAACAGTCTTCTTTCCGCTCATGGTTCCTGCATCAAGTTCAAGATCATATGTTCCGGCTGCTGCAGTAACAAGCATATTATCAGTCACACCTACAAGCTGGCTCTTTCCTATACTTGCATATCCGCCCTCAAATGCACTTACTCCTGTGAACTTAATATATCCGTGTCCTACATCAACTACAATTGAGTAAACCGTACTATCAACACCTCTTAATATTACAGTATCCTGTTTTACAATCTGGGAAATAGATATCTTTTCATTATCTGACAAAATCACCGATTTCTGTGCATATACAAGATTAGTTGAACCAATCGTAATCTTTCTTGTGCTTTCATCAAAATCAAGCCCTGTAATCCCGGTTCTTTCCCACGCATCCTTTGCACCGTAGATTGTCAGTGCTGTTCCTTTTTTATCACATGTAACTTCGTATATCTCACCCGGCTTCATGTTGGATGGTGCTATCTTTGTTCCATATTTTGTCTGAATATCAGTTCCCCCCGTATATGGAACTTCATATTCTATTCCTGATGAATTTTCAACAAATCTCATCTTTTTGGCATCTTTATCTAATGAAGACAAAACACCTTCTATTGTAATTTCATTTGTTTTTGCATTTACAGGTGCATCCGTAATTGACTTTGTCGGTGCCGGAAGTATTGAGCTTCCCGGTATGACAGAACTTGTTTTTTTCGAGCCGCAGCCTACAAGACCTGACACAGAAATGACAACAATCATCATAACGGAAACTGCCTTATATATTATATTAAAAAATACATTTTTGTTCATACGTACTCCAATTCAAAATCTATCCGTACTTGTAAGCTATATTATCACAATACACCTATACTTGCAAGAAATTCCAGCCTGCGGCTGTTTACGGATGTAACTGCTTTCAGTTTTTCAACACTTTTGGGTGGTATCCATGCCTTATTCATATTGTAATAATAATTGATTATCTTCCAGAATTTTTCCGGAAATGAAAAAAGCACTCCTAAAAGCTCCAAATCAATATCAGATACCGGTTTTACTTTGTCATATTCATCAAGCATTTTGTATGCCGTCTGAATATCCCACTCATATTTTTCAAGAATTTTTCTCATAAACTGGTACAAATCACTTATCTGACATTCATTGCGGCACTTCTCAAAATTCGTGACAAATACAGTGCTTCCGCAAAAACATACATTATGATATGTATAGTTGCCATGTACAAGTTCACCGCTAAGCTGTGCCTGCAAAAAACGTTTTTTTAATTTATCATCGCTCATTTTACGGACAGCATTCACCGCCTCACTGTAAAATGAACCTATATTTCTATATGCAATATTTTCAAACTCAGATTTCTTTTTCTTATTTTTAAGATAATTGGATGCCTGTTTCAGTTCTTTCATATGGCGCACATAATTATCCGCAAGCCTCATGTTTTCTGCTACAGGATTAACATCCATCTCCCTGAAACACACTGCCGCTTCATCAAGTGATGTATGCAGCCTTGCAAGCGTTGAGACACCGGCTGCTATATCCGAAATATCATTCACATTACACTCTCTTGCATCAACCCAGTTTTTCAGTATATACCGTCTGCCATCCTCCTCATTCTCACTCACAAGCCCGCCATCTGCATTTCTTATATATGTATCAACATTAATAAATCCATTATGTGCAATAGTTTTAGTAATTATGTCTTCTCTTTCATAATATTTATCAGGATGATTACACTCAAGAAACAGCTTCACTCCCTGATTTGTAAAGAGCAGCATTCCTCCTCTTCCACGCATAGTTTTATACACATCTATATCATACTGTTTTAATACATCCAGTGATTTTTCATTCATTATAAACCTCCACACTTCCATATGTCTGTCTTATCATATGAAAGCTGTGGAGGAAAAATACCCTAAAGTTAATTAAGATGTTCTATTAATGCTATAAGTGTTGCTTTATCATTAAGACGTGGATTTTCTATTACAACGCCAAGAAGTTCATTGAGTGTCTTCCCTATTTCGGGACCTTTAAGTCCATATTCCATCAAATCATTTCCCGTTATATCAAGGTCTTTTATACAGATACAGTCACCTCTTTTTGTAATCTCATCATACATAGTCCTGAGAACGATAAGGTGTTTTTTCTTGCCAGCAAGCTTTATACCGGTAATTTCTTCCTTTGTGGCAATTATGGCCTCTTCATGCTCAAACATCATCTGTATAAGTTCTCTTCCGTATTGGTGGACTGCCTCTCTTAATGCCGGTTCATTTTCTTCTATTGTTACTTTTGAATTAGCAACAAGTTTTGTAACATGCTCCACCGTATAATTATCAAGTTTCAATTCCCTGAGCGTCTTTCTTACATTTTCCGGTTCAAGCGTGTTAAGAAGTGCTGCATATCTGAAAACAGGCTGTTTTTTAGAAAATTTCAACATTGTAAGTGCATTTCTTGAATATCTTCCGCCAAGCACCCGGCCGATATCCGGAAGCACATATTTAAACAGCCCCGTCTCATAAAATCTCATTACATAACCGGGGTTATCCGACAACAATGTTTTTACAAGCTCAACCTGTATGCGTTCCATGCTGACATGGCTTATTGATGGTGACAGCTTTGATATTGCATTGTATGTATTTTCTTCAATATCAAATCCGAGCTGGGCAGAGAATCGTATTGCACGCATCATTCTCAAAGCATCTTCCGTAAAACGCTCTTTTGCATCTCCCACACATCTTATAATACCTTTGTTCAAATCATTTATTCCGTCAAATTCATCAACAAGGCCTGTGCTGTCATTGTATGCCATTGCATTAATTGTAAAATCACGTCTTTTTAAATCATCCTTTAAATCTGATGAAAATTCGACATTTTCAGGATGACGGCAATCCTTATATTCCCCGTCAATACGGTATGTAGTTATCTCATAACCGGTTTTGCCTATCATCACGGTAACAGTTCCATGCTGTATGCCTGTATCTATTGTTCTTGCAAATATTTCTTTTATCTGTGAAGGCAGTGCTGATGTCGTTATATCCCAATCCTGCGGTGTTCTGCCAAGAATACAGTCACGGACACAGCCACCGACAGCAAATGCCTCGAAGCCTGCCGCCTCTATCTGTTTTATTATATCCTTAACCTCCTGCGGCATCACAATATTGTATT
>OLVO01003132.1_pt1 | contig 14128 bp, 18 predicted proteins | sample 1672571 | NCBI WGS metagenome assembly OLVO01 (sample SAMEA3136700, study PRJEB25190) | human gut metagenome | biome: human gut; feature: human-associated habitat; material: faeces | place: Austria | collected 2013 | reverse complement strand
AGAACTAAAGCAAAAGAAAATAACCTAAATTATATAGAAATATTTTCTACTAGAATAAATGAAATCATTGATATAATAAAAGCCATATATTAATTATATGGCTTTTATTATATCAATGATTTCATTTATTCGACTTTAAATAAACTTTGAGATATTAATTCAGTTGCTAATAAATTTGCTTCATTATTAGAATTATTAATACTAATTCCTAAATTTGGAAGGTCTCCATTATTTTGAATAGTATTAATATTATTTTCTATTCCAGTCCAGGAACCTTTAGCTAATTGGTCTATAATTTTTGAATCTTCAATAATTGGAGAATCTTTATCTTCTTCTATTCTTAAATATGATTTGTCTATTAAAAATTTTTTACGTTCTTCTATATGGTCAGTAGCTCTATTTGCTACTATTTTAAGATAATAAACTCCTTGAGCTTTCATGGCAACATCGCTAATTATTCCAAATAACATATCTACGGTACTTATAAGCCCATATGACTCTCCAATACTAGAATAAGATACATCAGTTGAATTAGCTTGCCCCCGATTTGTTTGTGTTGCTGTTATTACACACCAATTGTTTCTTTGAGCCATAGCTCTCAAGTCTTCTGCTAGCTGTTTGATTTTCAGATAAGTGTTTTCAGAATTTGGATTCCTATAGTTCTTAAGAATATTGATATAGTCAACAAAGATATTCTTGAACTTAAATGGTTTTCCGGGCAAGCTAAGTTGTTCTTCTTTCTTTAATAAAGCAGCTTCCAAATCAAACACACTAGCAGATGAAGTTGGAAACTCTTTGACCCATAACTTTCCAGGTGTTATAAGCAATGAATCAAAATAAGCTTTTATTTTTTGTTTGAATGCTTCAGTATCAGCTACAACTTTATCATAATCATATGTAGAGATATTGAACAAGTTAGCACCAATACGTTGGTTAATCATTTCAACTTGAAGTTCTAGTGAGATATAAGCAGAGTCATGTCCAGCACTTACACTCTTAGCACATAAGTTCTGAAGCCATATCGACTTACCAACTTTAGGTGCTCCAGCTAAACACCATAAAGAACCTTTCCAATAACCTCCTTTAGAACACAAGTCTAAGAATGGATATCCAGTACTAGTCCTTTTAAGATTTTTTACTTGATGTTCTTCTGGATTGAAGAAGTCTGAACCTTCATCATCATCAAAAGTCATCTGAGTCTCACTATTGAAGATAGTCTTAATCTTCTCATTAATCTCTTGATAATTCTCTATAGTGATATCAGGTGAGATAGTCTTGACATAACCAATTGTTGTCCTAAGACCTCTCATCGTGTTAGACCAAGTAAGCCAAGCTTTGACATTTGACTCAAGCCAATCTTCTTCATATTGAGAAAGCTTGTCTAAATGTTGATAAATCATTTCAATAGCATCAACTGGAACTACATTGTCTTTTCCTTCAGACTTGACTAGGTCAACTGCTTGTATGAATGTTGGACATTCTTTATATTGAAGAGCAAATGGTTTTAGAATATCAAAAAGAATTTTCAAGTATGTTGCATCAAAGAATTCTCCTCTGCATTTCATTGCTAAAGCTGGATTCTTTAATATGTAAAAGAAAATAACATTCTGTAAGAATTGGTTCATTGGTTACTAAATTAAAAATTATCAATGTAATGTTTATAGAACTAGATTAAACAAACGATTAAAAATCTAGAGTTTAATCCTTTGAGGATTCTTAATCCTTACTGGCCAGTCTACATGGCTCTTACCAACTGGGTCATTAAAACCTTTGTTGTTACTTGTTAGAAATTTTCTAAGAATATTCAGACTGCCATTCACATCAGCATTCAAGAGTCCTTTAGTACTAGAATACAAACCTCTTTTGATTCTTTTTCCTGAAGGATTCTTCTTACTATCATCCTTTCCAAAAATAGGTATATAATCTTCTTCTAAGAAAGAAACTTGTGATGTATATGATTCTTCTTGTAAGAATACCTGAATTCCTTGTAATTTTGCTTTATAACTTATAAGTTGAACAAGTTTTTCAAATGGAATCTGAACAAAATTCTGATTAGTCTTCTTTCCAAGATTAGTCTCTTGTTTCCATCCTTTATTGTAACCTATCACTATAGTGTTTATAGAATGCAAAACTGCTTGATTGACTATGTACTTAGAAGCTTTATGTAAATAATTCAGAATCTTAAAATTTCTTTTGTTAGTTAGATGTTTAATTCTTTTAGAGGTCCTTTTGTTCCCTCTTAAAGAATTCTGAAGCTCTGCTTTATGCTTATTATAAAATTGATTGATTGACTTGATTCTTCTTCCGTCAATGATAAAAGGTTCTATGATATTAGAAGAACAAGTAGCTAAGTTATTGATACCTAAATCAATAGAAAGATATTGGTTGTTATTCCCTAAAATATCCTTTTCTTTCCTCTCATAAATTTCTTCAATAACTATATAACCATTCTTAGGTACTATCCTAACTTGTTTTAAAGATTCTGGATGTAATGGTTTGAACTTTATATTTGTTTTTGGAAATTGAATGAATCCAGTTTCTTTGAATAGTTTACTTTGAAGAAACTGAAAATTATAAGTTAAAGTTTGTCGACCTTTAACTTTATCAAGATATTTAGGTATTTGGACTTTATTAGGATAAGAACTTATTCTTTCTCTTTTCATAGAAAGAAGTTTGAAGAAAGAACAAAAGTTCTGATTGACTAATTTTAAAACTTCTTGAGAAGCATTAATCAAAAGTGCTCTATAGTCTGCATCATCTCTTTCTTTCAATAACTTATCAAGAGCATAGTAATTCAAGTACTTGTACCTAATAGAAGGGTCATCTTTAGCTTGAAAATAGTATTGTCTAACTTCATACAAAGCTTTATTATAAAGATTCTTAGACAAGAACAAGAGATGGTCAAGTTCTTGATAATCTTTATGACTAGGCTTAATAATATGTTTCTCTACTAATTTCAAATGAATATTAATATATGTTTCATTTTATTTATCTAGAGAAGTTAAATCAAAAATTGATATTTGTATAATCTAGTTCAATATGACTCTAAAGGGATTTAATTAAATCCCTTTAAATTTCCTACCATGATTTTTCTATGGCAGTTTCCGTCTTTCAGAACTCTGTAATAGTGATAGTCTTTATCAAAATCATAGAGTTGATTCTTCTCATCTTCAATATCAATCTCTTGGTCAATGTCTTTACCTAAAAGAATATGCTTGACAAGCTCATAAGAGATAAGAGGAGCATTATATTTTCTAAAATAATGTTCCATCTTCCCAGAAACTTCAGTATAGACTGCACGGTTCTTTTCTCTGATGTCTTCTTCGATGATTTTTTGGAACCAGACTTTGCCTAGTTCGGTATTGTCAGTTGCACCACATATAGACTTTCTACCAAACTTAGTGTCTTTATATAAACTAAAAGCAACTAATTTACCATTCTTGAAGCATAATTTCCAGATATCTGCTTTTCTCAACAACTCTTCTTTAGTCTTAGCGGTGGCAAAGCCACCTATGTAAGAATAAGCTCTTTGTAAGTCATCCCAAATTTCATTAATGTACTTGAGCTTCATCTCTTCATCATCAGGCCATAGAGTCTTAAAGCTTTCAAATAAAGGCCCAGCTTCCATCTCATTAAGTGATTCATAGACAATATCTTGCTCTAGTTCTGGATTCCTATATTCATCATTCTCTAAAATGTTAATTATCAAATCCCTAAGGTCGTGAAGTATATAATCATCTTCAAGCCTATGTCCAATCTCATCAGTAATGATGATATGACCTTCTTTCAATCTCTCTTTAAAGAACTCATCATTAGATTTCTTGATAGTCTCATCTCTGTTTGAAAGAATCGCCCAGATAAGATTCTTGTTAAGCTCTATCTTATCATCTAACTTAGCTTCATATCTTCCGAACTTATTCAAGTCATATTCTTTAAACTCAAATGAAACCGCCTTGTCTTTTCTTGGATTCAAGTACTTGTTCTCTCCTAAGAACTGTCTTAAGTCTTGAGTTGGATTCACTGCAGGATTGACTACAACAACTGGTATTCCTATGTTATTACATGACAAAGCATAGAAACCACCTAGGGACGTCCCTATGATAAGGTCTATCTCTTTGTTATTAATTACTTTATTGATGTAGTTTATTGAATCCTGGACGTCGCTAGATACTTCAGGCACTATGATATTGTATTCAGATAAAGCAAGTTCTAAAAGTCTGACTGTTCTTGAGTTAGGAGAACTTGCAAAACCATGTATGTAAAGTATGTTCGATTTCATACGAATATGTATGCTGGAATTTTGCTTTTGATTAAAGACTGAGAAGGCTAGGAATCCGGTTTTGCAATCAAAAAAGAACACCGTATCCTAGCCTTAAACCTATTCTTTAAGAGAAGCAGGAACTAAACATCGTCGCGAACTAGTGTAGTATGAACTCCTCTGAAATATTAAAGGTTAATTCTCACTAGTATTTATTGAGACTTATCAAGCTACTATAGTCACCCATTGTGGAAATTTGGATAGTCTTGACAAGAGAATTCCAGATTGCTTGAGCTTCTATATTAATAAGCTGATAACTGTTCTTCAACTTCTGTCTTCTCAATCCATTCAGAAGAATCTTGAAAATGTTCTCATAAAGCTTGTTGCTCATACAAACTTCTCTCACAAACTTGTTTGGAATAAACTCATAACAAGTTCCTGCATAATAACCAAATGTAGGTGCTTCTAATTCTTCTGGAGTGATATGATAGTACTTCTCGTCTATGTTTCCATATTTCAAATACTTTTCGAAGAGGTTGCAAACACTCTCTACATAAGAAGCTGTAATCAAGTCACCATAGTCTATAGTCTTAATCCATTTACAGAAGTTGAGGATAGTAAGCTCCATACCAAGCTTAGACTGTTCAGAGAACTTGACTTCAGATTCTTTGAAGATTATCTGATAAATGTCATTACCATTCTTGAAGATATATCCTTCAGGTTTCTCATCAGCAACAATGTCTTCTTCAATCAAAGGAACATCTTTATAAGAGAAGTTCCAAATCAAGAATTCAGTCATGTCTTTGTAAGTCCTGTCAGGAGCATTGTTGATAATCTCTTCTAGATAGTTTTCATTGAATTCAAAGACATCAGCAGAAAACTTGTCTAAGTACAGTTCAGAACCTTTAGTAGAGACTAGATATGAACTGAACAATTCATTGAAGTCTAATGTCAAAAACCTTTCATCTTTGACAAAATCAAGTTTCTTGTTGTCGAAGAAGACATCATTCAAGAAATACTTGAATCCATTGTTGTATGCAATTGAATAAGAAACTTTAAGAGGTTTCTCACAAGGTAAGAAAAAGAATCCAAATGTATATCCTACAAAATCTTGAAGGTTCTCTGCAGTCAGTATGACTTTAGAAAGGTCTTCAATAGGTTCTCTCCACATCTTAGAAAGAATAATGTCTTCTGGTTTGATTAACTTTCCATTAGACTTGTAGAACTCTACTGAATTTTTAGAAACTATCTTGACTTTAAAATAAAACATGTCAATTTTTTCATAGACACGACATGTTCTTAAAAAAGAACAGGCTTTCTCAAAACCTAGTTCTTTAAGTTCTTCTATATCCTTTATCATTTTATTTTGTTATGACTAATGATGAGAATGGTATTTTACTCCATTCTCATCAGGTAACTACCGAATTTCTTTATCTTAATAAGAAAATCATCAATGAGTGAAACCTCTCCAACATATTCAGGGTCCTTGTCTAGAATATCTCTGAGCAGCATAACTCTTTCTTTAAGAACCGTTGCTAAATTTACAGGACATTCTATAGGAAGATTGATACCAACTATATCAGTAGGATTGAACTGACTTGTAGAACCTTGATATGATTCTGCTAACTCATCTTCAAAACTTGAGATTTCGTTAAGAAAATCATCTATAGTCTCATGTCTTGACTTTACTGTTTCAGCCCAGTGCAAGTTCTTGTAACGTGTCTTGACACCTTCTATGAAATTGAAGAACTGAATCATAGTTCCTCTAAGGTTACCATTGTCAGATTGTCTCATGTTTTTTAGACCTATATTGAAGGAGATTTCATCTTCATTAACATTCTTTCTCATTTAAGTAAAAAAGGATTGTTTCTCCTTATGTATTTTCTTTTACAAAGGAACATTTACTGTTTCATACTTAGAAGGCATGGAAACACTTTCTTCATCATCCACTTTAAACATCTCGAATAAAGCTTGAGAGTTCTTTTGTAAAAGGACTTTGTCAATCTCTTCAAAAAGTTCTTGCATATCTTCTAATTTGATGTCTAACAACCGCATTGTACTTTGGTTATTCATTATCAAATGTACAGCATGAGTTGTTCCTTCTTCTCCAGGATAATGAGGTTCTATTGAAGAAATCTCCCCAATATTGAAAATGACTTCATCTTTATAACTTACAAAAACTAAAGTTCCTACTTTGTTGATTTTAAAACAGTCTTTCATGGTTCTATCTTTTCTACTTTAATTGTACCCAAATTTCCACTTGGCAATGCTGGACTTAAATAACAATCATATCCATATTCTTTACCCGTGGCCTTAGCTTCAGCTTCTCTTTCTTTAGCTAGAACATATTCAATAGTCCTGTAAATCTGATAAGAGTTTCCTATATCTGGAGTATTGTTATATCCATACGAAGCTCCCGGATATCTAGCAAATTCTGGAAACAGAATGTTCTTGATAGCCTTAAGATGTTCATTGACAAGCTCTTTATTCTCTAGATACTTGTTAAACTCTTCATCAGAGAACTTACCATCTTTGTCTCTAGGAACTTTATCCAAAAGATTCCATAACAAATTCTCTATAACTTTGTCACCAAAAGAATCAAGTTGTCCGCTCAATCTTCGGCTCCAACATTCAATAGCTTGAGATATAATCTTAAGTTGTTCTTTGTTGCATGTTATTTGGTAAACTTCTTTTGTAACTTCCATTAGAATAAAGGATTAGAGCTTTCTTCGACTGTAGAGTCTTCAGCCTGATATTCAACAAAGTCTGTAGTAGCAGCAAATTCTTCAAGATTTTCAATGTCTTTTGTCAGAATTTCTTTTTTAGAGTAGTCTTCATTAGCACCCACAATCTTGATGATTGTATAATAAAGACCTTGAATCTTTCCATGAAGGATATTGTAAGAATCCCATTTCTTAATCTCTTCAACAAGACCTTCTTCTGTAAGCTCTGAATCAGTCAGCTCATAAGCTACACGTATAAGAGCTTTCTTCAAGAAACCATCTTTACTTGCATAACAGATTTCGACATAAGGGCCTATCTCTTTTCCACTTAAGACAACAGTTCCTTTACGGATGTCTTTTCTGATAAAGTGACCAGGACCTTTCTTCCATTCAGCAATGTAGTTGTTGTTAGTATTGTCTTCTAACTTGTAGATGACATCATCAATCTGGATGTTGATTGTCACATGGTCTACACGTATGATACTCATCTTTCGAATATCAACATGTTTCTTTATCTTGATTTTTCCTTTCTCAATTGCATTCTGAAGTTCATGAATCTCTGGTGCTTTGAACCATTTGATTTTAGTTCCAACTTCTTGAACTTCAACTTCTGGGTCTTTTACAGCTTTCCTCATCTTATTTTTTCTTTTTTGTTTCTTTTACAAAGTTGTTGCCTTCAATCTTATTCTTGAACTTAAGCAAATCAGATTCCATCTGTTCAGGAAACATCTTAAGTGCACTATGAATATCCTTCAAGCTTAGTTTATATGTCTTAGCATATTCTTTGATTACTGATTCAGGAACTTTCTTCTTAGATTCGGTCTCAGCTTTTGTTCTTTGAACTCCTTTAGTAAATATGAATCCTGGAACTCGTGTATAACCTTTTGCTCTCATGAAATCAGACCAACAATAGATGATTTCAACATTGTTGATACAATTCAATTGGAAAGCATTTGCTTGCATAGGAAACCCTATACCAAGCATTCGGTTAATCATGAAGAAGTTTCTATCTAAAAGACTCTTTGGAACTTCTCTAAGCTTAGATGGATTACAGAAAATATAATTGATAATGTCAAACAGACCTATTTCATCAGACTTTTCTTTTTTCTCTTTGACTACTTTAGGTTTTTTCTCTTTGACTTTCTTTTCAGATTCTTCTTTTGGCTTTCTTGGCATCTTCTAAAATCAATTTTAAACGTTCTATAGAAGCTTTTGATTTCGATTGAGTAAATCTATCCCTAGTTTAAAATCTTACTCTAGGAGTGCTTATAGTGATTCCTGAGTCAACGTCTTCAAAACCTTGTATAGAGAAAGTTCCTTGAGGCCATTTCTTTTTCATGCCTTCTTGAAAGGCTTCAGCAAACGTTGGTTTCCAGCAAACTATTTCTTGGTGTCTGATAAGAAAGTAACCAGTGTGGTAGATACTCTTGAGGATATCAAAGTAATTCAAGAACCATTTCCAGTTCAAGTAGACTTCTAGATTTTTCATACTATTTCTTTTTTGATTTTTTCTTCTAGTTCAGGTATGAACTTTGTCTCAAGAAGTTTAGAGACAAAGAACTTCTCACAAGGGTTCTTCTGGATTTCCATAAGCTCTTTAGCTCTGCTAAGATAATAAGAAGCATTTCTGTATTGGTAAAGCTGGACACAACATTCAGCTACAAAATAGAAGATGTCATATCTTGGGAACAATTCTATAGAAGTTAGCCAAGTCTCTATAGCTTGTTGTAACTTTCCATTATTCTGATAATACATTGCTATAGAGTCATAACAATTGACGACATCTGATATAAGCCAAGCTGGTCTTAGCTTATGCATTCTGATGGCAATGTCAAACGCAGCCCAGGCTAAATCGTGTTTTCCGGCCATCTGAGCAGACATTCCATAAAAGTAAAAATCTCTGACTGTATTCAGCTCATTAGCTTTTAAAGCTTGTTCTGCTATATTGAAGTACTTAATTGCTCTTTCATGAACTTCTTCAACCGTCTTCAGATGTTTTATTCCAGTAGAGACAATACCTATCTTGTCTTGAGGTAATTCAGAGCCATCTAGATATTCATGAACACGACCTTTGAACTGAAGACCTAAATCAGTACGGAACAACTCTAATCTAGGTGCATAATAAAACTCTTCTGTATTCTCTATCCAGTAAGCAACTTTATCATAGAAGTCATGTTCTTGAAGGTCTTTAATGCAAGCAATTCCTTCAGGTGTAAGAATCTCATCAGCATCTACAAAGAAGACCCAAGCACAAGAACAGTGTTTGAGTGCAAAGTTCCTAGCTGTGGCAAAATCATCATGCCACTTATATGTAAATATTTTGAAGTTCTCTTGTGGATAACTTCTCAAAAACTCTAAAGTTCCATCAGTAGAACCTGTGTCAACAACTACAATCTCAGATGCAATTTGTGCCAAAGCATTTAGACATTCTTTAATGGTCTTAATCCCATCTTTGACAATGAGAAAACCACTAATCTGATTTTTATATGGTACTTGAATATTCATGTCTTTCTATTTTTCAATGACTAATGTTTTCTTAGATACAAGTTTATCTGGCATTGTAGCAAGATATTTAGCATAAAAGTTATCACTGCATTTTTTAGCGTTCTCTATAGTAGAAAATCTTTTAATGATATAACATCCAGTTTGTCTGTCAACCATGTCATAAATCATTTGCCACATGGGAAAAATTCCTAAAAGCTTATATTTCATGACTTTCACTATATAATAAGAACGGTCTATCTCATCTACTTGATAGATTCTATAGTGATTGTATTTGCAATAATCTTCATCAAAATTTTTAGGAAGATTATCCATATATTGTACCCATATCACTATCAAGATAATTGTCACACTTGCTATTACTGTAAATGGAACTAGCATGATTATTTTCTCATATGTGTTTTCTTGTTCTTATTTTTCTTTCTCCTCTTAGCAATCTGCTTTTCATAGCAGACATCGCATTTACTGTTCTTGCCTTTACAAGGTTTCACGGGTTCTAACCAAATTGGTCGGTTCTCATAAGTCTTGCTTAAGATGACTGGAACTTCTTCAAGTTCTTCATTCTTAAGTTCTTCAGCATCAACTAATTCAATATCAACTTCTCTGTTCTTCTGAAGTTCTTCAATCTGAGCTCTTAAAGTTCCTTGATAAAAATCATTATCAATAATTCCTATCTTTATAGGTATTTTTCTTAAATTCTCCATTATTCTTCTTTGTCTAAACGTTTGTACTCTACTATTAACTTGTCTCTTTGTTTTACTAAAAGTTTTCTAAGGTCTTGGTTGAACTCTTTATCAAGTCTGTCATAATCATTGTTAGCATTGATGATTTTCAGATTGCCATCTTCATTGATAGCCTTTATAAGGGAATCAATTGCTGCTATTCTGTCAGCAATATCTAGAGCTTTACTTAAGTTTCTGATATTCATATATTACTGTTCTTGTTCTTCTGGTTTGCAAATTGTTACTTCAAATGAATGTGAGAAGAAATCTCCAATTCCGCCAGCATCAATCTTAAGTTCATAATCATAATCTTCATGAACCAGATAGACTTGTGTCCCATCATCTAAAACAATATTCTTTTGAGGAACACCAATAAAGTCTAAAAAGAAATCCATAGATTCTTCATTGTCCATTCCCTCTATAGAATAATCTATTATTGAATAATTTCTGTTGCCATTTGCAAACAACTCATCTATATCTCCAGGAATATTGTACTGACACATAACCTCTTATTTTTTAATTGATTTGATATTCAATACTTCAATCACTTTAAAGTACTCACTGAGCTGGCGTTCTTCAACTCTCTCAGAAGTCTTCTTGACTCTCAAAGTCACTTCACGATTCTTGACAAGCTTGTTCTTGCCATTCAACTTCAGGTAATAGATGTTCATATCTTCATAACAATCTCTTAAAGAAAGTTGAGAGTAGTCAAACTCAAAGAACTTTTTGTGCATCAAGCAATTTGGGTCTTTCCAATTCATGATTTCACCAGTTGAAGTTTCAACCTTTGTCATATAAAAACTATTACAATCTTCAGGTGACCTTGGATTGTTCTCTGCTATGAAGCTGATTTCAAACTCATCTTCTGTATTGCAACGTTCAAAAGCCTTGTTCAAAGCTAAAAGATTCTCATTGAACTTTTTCTCTTCCCATACTTTCAAAGGCTCAAATTTCTCAATATTCACTTTCAGAATCTCATTGTATCGATTCCCTGCAACATTCATGAAATCTCTGAACCATACTAGATAAGAAGGATCAATATTAAAAACCTCATCAATACTCAAACCTTCATACTTGCCTCTGATAAATGTTCTGACCATACTGTAACCATTACCGCACCAATCAGCTTCAGTATCATTAGTAGAGACATCAAACGATTGAGACTTTCCTCTTAAAGTCTCATCAAACATTTTGTCAAAGTCAGGGTAAAGCTCTCTACATTTTGACTCAGAGATGCATATATTTTGTAAATATCCATTGTGAACTAAATCACTAGTATGAACTGTTGCAGTTCCAAACTGAGTATATTGAGGAAGAACTGTCACTTCCCATAAAGTAAACATCTTGTTAGCAAATCCAATCTTTCTCATAATTCCAATTTTTAAGTTTCTTATTATCTTACCTACGGCAAATATACAAAAAGTAGATGAACTAGAAAAATTCATCCACTATATTTTGAAATCTTTAACATTCTTTAAAACAATGCATTAGTGAAAGTCAAAGCTGGATTCAACGGTTGATAACCAAGAACATCAGAAATTAACCTATTGAGTGGGTCTAGAATTACTTTCTGGAATTGTATTTCATAGTCGACGCCCGGAGCGTATTCCGCTGGAAATTTACCAGGTTCAAAACCAAAGACTTCAACCACTTGGTCTGTTGTATAATAGAATTTGCACTTTGAACTTGTCTTCAATATTGAGTACTTAGACAAGAACTTCTTGTTCTTGAACAACATATAGTTTCCAAGACCTGCGGCTTTCACATGGATTGGACAATGAAGCTTATATTCAAATGCTCCATTCTGTGGTTTGTCATTCACAATAAACTTCTCATAGTCACCAATGTTCTGACCTTTACATATATCATTAGGGTCTTGTAACATGAACTTTGTTTTATATTCTTTAAGTTTAGCTATGCAATCTGAATATGACGGTTTCTTCTCAGTCTCATAAAAACACTTATGGACAAACTTGATGAAGTCTATCTGGCACTCCCGAGCATATTTTGGAGTTGAACCTTGAACAACTTCAAGACCTTTGTAGATTACATGAGACATTGGAGTCAAGAAGATGTTAGGTTCTTCCCAACAGACTTCCATCGAATATTTCTTCTTAGCATAGTAAAGACAAGTTCTAGCTATCTTTTCAAGCTCGAATGCTTGGTAGTTCTTGTCACAGTTATATCTCTTAGCATATTCATCATAAGAAGAATCAAGATAAGGTCCAAGACCTTTATTAGTAACATCTACACAAAAATGAACTGCTTTATCTTTAGGAACATTAATATGCTTGATGATTGGGTCAAAAGTAACGTAAATAGAATCAGTATCACCACCAACTGCTGCAGTAGGCAAACCATGTGAAGCCGTAGCCTTTATGAATTTACATTTTTCAACCGAAGCATTATACTCATCAAATTTTCCTTGAGCAACATCTTTAACAAACTGTTCATTGATATACTTGTTAATAGTATCTTCACTATAATGATTAAGGTCTTGACCTTGCAAAGTAATTGCTTCAGCAACATCAACATTATGCATAAAGAACCATTTAGATGCACAAGCCCCATACGAAGAATTCAAAATTAGTTTTGAACCTAATTGCATAGAATCCCAAAAATCACTTAACGTTTGAAGATTATTAATATTCTTTTCTAATTCCTCAAGAGGACATTCCCAAGGGTCTATATTATAAAACTCTGCCATATACAAAATGATTGTTAATTAAATATAAATCTTTCTCCAAATAACACATATAATTATTAAATGTTATTCATGATATTATATGGAAAATATATTTTCTGATTCAGAACTTATTGAAGTTAAGAAAAAATTTTTAGAAAAATCTAATGAAATAATTGCTTCAGGAGATTTTACTAAATTAAAATCTAAATTCTATAATTGGGATAAAGAAAATACTATGAAAATACATGAGTACTATAAAGGTACTCAATATGAACATTATTTTATAGTTACTCAAATTTACTTATTTGTTTTTGGAGAAGAACATGCTCACTGTAAAAAATGTGGTGGTTTAAAAACCCAACCTAGATTTTTTAAATTTGATGTTGATATTTGTAAGAATTGCAATAAACTATGTCAGCCTAAAGTTATGGTTACTGAAACAAGAGCTTGTCTATATTGTGGAAAAGAATTTGAAGTAACATATTCTAAAAATAATTCTACAGATATTCCAGCTAAATTTTGTTCTAGGTCTTGTTTATTCAAACATAATTATCATTCTAAATCTAAAGAAGAATTAGAAGAAATAGAAAAGAAACGGCAGGAAACTAATTTAAAGAAATATGGTAACAAATATGTTGTCAATTCTGAATACACTAGACAAAAGACTAGAGAAAAATTAGGAGTGGATTATTCTTGGCAGCTCCCCGAATTTAGAGATAAAGGAAACCAAACTCAAATCGAAAAATATGGAGATTATTATTCTAAAACTCCTGAAGCAAAAGAGAAGCTAAGAAATAATGTTATCTCTAGATATGGTTCTTTCTTTAATATGACTAGAAGATATAAAGATTATACGATGCCTTCAGGTAAAATAATTAAAGTTCAAGGTTATGAAGATTTAGCTTTAGACATTTTGTTGAAAACTTATAATGAAGATGATATAGTTTGTGGCCAACCAATTTTAAAAATAACTGGAGATATCTTTTATGAAGATAAAAATGGGAACAAACACATGTATATTCCAGATATTTACGTAAAGTCTACAGATACTATATATGAAGTCAAGTCTCAATATACTTATAAAATTCATTTAGATGATAATCTCAGAAAACAAGAAGCCTGTTTGAAAGCTGGGCATAAATTTGAATTCATAATATTAGACAGAAGAACAGAAGAAAAGAAAAAATTAAAAGCAGGTTAATTAACCTGCTTTATTTCTTACTATAAACTTTCAAAT
>OLVO01003124.1_pt1 | contig 14161 bp, 12 predicted proteins | sample 1672571 | NCBI WGS metagenome assembly OLVO01 (sample SAMEA3136700, study PRJEB25190) | human gut metagenome | biome: human gut; feature: human-associated habitat; material: faeces | place: Austria | collected 2013 | reverse complement strand
TTGATGACAGTTCAGAGAAACAAATATATATTTGTTTCTCTGAACTGTCATCAAAATCTCCTCCCGTAAAATCCCCGAATTTATGGATAATATTAAATCCAATTTGTTTGAGATATGAATTTAACTCTTGGGGAAAAAACAATCTCATGTCCATATTCTGGACTGAATGAAATTTATCGTCAATAAAATATTGCCACTTTATACGATTAATTTGAGATGCGCTTTCATAGTGCATGCTTTGTTTTATCAACACTCTTCTTCCATCATTGGTTGTATATTCGGTAATAACTTGTTGCTTCCTCTCGTTTTCAACAATATATTGGATATTAGGATTGAAGCAGTCCAATAAAAACAAACCTTTTTCTTTCAAATGATTTCTTACGACTTTCAACGCATCAAATAAATCCTCATTTTTATACAAATGATGGATTGAATTAAACGGAATAAAAATAAAATCGAATTTTTCTCCTAGGTCTAATCCTCTAATATCCGCTTCAATGAAATCTATTTTTAATCCGGCTTGAAATGCTTTCTCCTTTGCCCGTTCAAGCATGGATAAAGTATAATCAACTCCCTTAATATTATAACCATCCTTTGCTATTGGAATCGTAAGCCTACCCGTTCCACAACAGAGTTCAAGTATTTTGGCATCTTTATTTTGAGGCAGCCATTTTTTGTAAAACTCCAAATCGGACAGAGATTTATTCAATCCATCATAAATATCTGCATTATAAATAAAATCACCGACTTTATAATCTGTATTCATATTCTTTATTTTAACAGCTCACGATTTTGATTATCACCACTTTCCAATATGCTCATTTGATGGATAGCTATTTGGTTTAACTTAACAAGACGTTCACGTTGTGTCATATTCTGTTCGATAAACACGGCATTTAGATTCTCCATATTCGACAAACAGATAAGTTCATTGATAGTAGCATAATCACGGATGTTTCCTTTCAGTTCGGGATTCGCTTCTCTCCATTGTTTTGCTGTCATACCAAACATCGCCACATTCAGTACGTCAGCTTCGTTTGCATAAATAATATTTGCTTGTACCGGTGTAACTTCTTGCGGGATAAGGTTTTGCTTTATGGCATCAGTATATATTCGGTAATTGATTTTAGACAATTCACGTTTTGCCGACCAACCGAGTTGCTGGTGTTCTTCGTTCTTTAATCTTTGAAACTCTTTGACGATATACAATTCAAATTCGACGGAAATCCAACTCGCAAATTTGAATGCTATGTCCTTATGAGCGTAAGTTCCTCCGTAACGGCCCGATTTTGAGATTATGCCTATTGCATTTGTCGTGTTAATCCATTTTGTTGGTGACAAGGTAAAGGCGTTCAGTCCGGCTTCCTTTTTAAACCCCTCGAATTCGAGGGGTTTAAAATTCGGGTTGTATAAACTTTCCCAAATTCCAAGATATTCAATGGTATTTCGGTTTCGTAACCAATTCCCGATAACGGCAGTTGGGTCATTACTTTTGTATTTTGCTATGTCTGTCAAATTAATATAGTCATTTTCATTGACTGATATAATTGTAACGCTTGTATCTTTTACAGTAATCTTTGCCATTATGGTTATGCTTTGGTTTTCAGTTGTAAAGGTAACCATAATTCAATAGATTATCTTCTTCCCAATGGGTAATTTGCAAAGATGAAATACAACAATTCGATTATTGGTATTGTCTTTCCCGACAATTATTTTAATTCTATATTAGAAAGAATTATTGAATAGTACTGTATTTCAAGTACCTGAAATTCAATTTGTTAATAAATTATTGTCTTTGATTCTCAAATAATTCGTTAAAAGTTTATTCTTCAAACGGCTGTATCGAGCCGTCGAAAATCTAAAATATATTGAAATAGAGATATTGCCGATTTTTCTTCGATTATTCCGCTGTTTTTCGATAACTTTGCGCCGAAACATAATCAAATAACAAGTGTCATTATTCGAGCTTTTTGTTTTGGCTGTCGGGTTATGCATGGACAGCTTTGCCGTGTCGTTGACATCGGGTGTCCTTTTAAAGCCTTTTACGTTATCCCGTGTTTTGAAGATAGCCGCTTTTATGGCAGTTTTTCAAGGAGCTATGCCGCTTATCGGTTGGTTTTTGGGCATTGGGTTTAAGAATTATATAGAAGCCTACGATCATTGGGTAGCATTCGGTGTTTTACTCTTTTTGGGAATGAAAATGATTTATGAAGGCTGGCCCCGGAAAGGAGAGTCCGAACCCTGTTGCATCGATCCTGCCGATACGCGTACGTTGGTAGGTCTTTCGTTGGCTACGAGTATCGATGCTTTGGCCGTGGGTATTTCGTTTGCGTTTCTCAACATGACGATGATTACGCCCACGATAGTTATTGCCGGTGTCACATTTGCCTTTTCTTTGGTCGGGGTTTATATCGGTCGTCAGTTCGGTCGCCGTATACATAACTTTGCCGAGGTCGTCGGGGGAGTTATCTTGATAGGGATAGGCGTGAAAATCTTGTTGGAACATTTGTTTTTTTAGGAGGTTATGGATAAAAGATATACTCGTTCGTGGTGGGCGGTCGTTCTGTTTTTGGTCGTGTTTCTGTCGACAAGTACCATACGTCGTTGTGGCAAGAACACCTATCGGTATGACGAGGGGCTGATATTCGGCACTTTTTACCACATAACTTATAAATATCCCGAATCGTTGTCCGAGGAAATCAAGAACCGGTTGTTGCAATTCGATGCTTCGCTTTCTCCGTTTAACGATACTTCTATTATTTCGCGGGTTAATCGCAACGAACCGGTCGAGACCGACCGATGGTTCGAACATGTTTTCAACGCTTCGCGGCGTATATACACACGCACGGGTGGGACGTTCGACCCTACCGTATCTCCGCTTGTCAACGCATGGGGTTTCGGTTTTAAAAAAGGGGTTATTCCCGATTCTGTTCAGGTCGATAGCCTGTTGCGGCAAGTGGGTATGAATAAATTGGCTCTTGAAAATCATCGGGTATTAAAGTCCGATACTTGTATTACTCTCAATTTTTCGGCCATAGCCAAAGGATATGCCTGCGATGTGATAGGACAGTTGTTGTCCGATAAGGGAATCGATGATTTTATGGTCGAAATAGGCGGTGAGGTATTCGCCCGTGGAAAAAATCCGGAAGGAAAAATGTGGCGGGTGGGTGTGAACCGTCCCACTATTGCCGATGGTGAAGCCGGAACGATCGAAGAAATCGTGCAGATAACCGATGCCGGATTGGCTACATCGGGTAATTATCGCAATTATCGTATGGTGGACGGAAAACGGATTGCACATACGATAGACCCCGTAACAGGTTATCCGGTACAACACACGTTGTTGAGTGCGACGGTAATGGCTCCCGACTGTATGACTGCCGATGCATATGCTACCGCTTTTATGGTTATGGGATTGGAACGCAGTAAGGCATTGGTCGATTCTTTGCCGGGGGTCGAGGCTCTGTTTCTCTATCAAAACGGTAGCGATACTACTCGGATAGATTATTGGGCAACGCCCGGAATGAGGGAAAAGATGGAGCGGTAGAATAATCTCTTGAAACCATGAAAAAGCAGATAAAAGAAATACCCTCGATACTCTTCCTTATGATTTCTTTTGGAGTAGCCATTCGGGTAATGACCGAAGGAAAGGAAGAAGTCCCTCTGCACTGGAATGCCCGGATTCGTGGGGCGACCCGTGGACGATCATTCTTCTTCCTGTCATCGCTTTGGCGTTGTATGGATTACTTACCCTTTTGCAACGTCGACCCCAATGGTGTAACTATCCCTGCAAAATAACCGATAAGGCAGGCGCATACAAACTCATGTCGGGTATGATAGGCCATATCAAGAACCTCGTTATGCTGCTCTTCCTCTATATTACGCTGGCTGTGGCGCAAATCGTAGAACTGAACACCTTTGTGCTATTGCTTGTCGCTCTTGCCATATCGTTCATAATTGTTGTTGTCTCCAAAAAATTCGAACGGTTTTCTTGAAACCGATTGCCGATGATTGTTGCTTTTTGGGGGCGGCGGTTGTCTTATGTCTCGGTGTTTTTACTTGGCCTAATTATGCAACGTCAATGTGATCTCCCCGCTTAACGAGCGGTTCATATTTTCTATTACGACTTTGGCGGAATGGCGGTGACCGAACAAGAACATAAGTTTGGTGAGTACGGCTTCGGTTGTACTGTCATAACCGCTCACTACGCCCGCGTCTTCGAGTTTACAACCGGTTCCGTATCGGCTCATTTGTACGCTACCCCCCATACATTGGCTCACATTGACGATAACGATGCCTTTGTCCACTGCCTCTTTCAGTAAGTCGAGGAACCACTCCTTCACGGGAGCGTTTCCCGATCCGAACGTTTCGAGCACGACACCTTTCAATCCCGGAATGTTCAAAATGGAGCGCACGGTTTGTTCCGATATGCCGGGGAACAGTTTCAGTACTACGATGTTGGTATTCATCAAATAGTGCGGGCGCAGAGGTTTCGATGTGGTGCGGGCGATTTGGTTTTCGTCATAATGAATGTGCACACCCGCCTGTGCCAACGGAGGATAATTGGTCGATACGAATGCGCTGAAACTTTCGGCACTTATTTTAGTTGTACGGTTTCCTCTCAGCAGATGGTTGCCGAAAAAGATACACACTTCCGGGACCAGAGGTTCGCCGTTGGTATTTTTGGCGGCAGCTATTTCGATGGCGGTAATCAGGTTTTCTTTGCCGTCGGTTCGCAACATGCCGATGGGAAGTTGCGAGCCGGTGAGAATAACCGGTTTGTTCAGATTTTCGAGCATGAAACTGAGGGCCGATGCCGTGTATGCCATCGTGTCGGTTCCGTGCAAGACGACAAACCCATCGAATAAATCGTAATTGTCGGCGATGATGTGTACCAGTTTTATCCACGAGTCCGGCTCTATTTCCGACGAGTCGATGGGAGGCTCGAATTGTACCGTCGAGATAGAGAATCCAAGCTGTCGCAATTCGGGAACTTTATCGAGAAGGTGATGGAAATTAAAAGGTTCGAGGCTCCCGGTTTTGCTGTTCTCTACCATTCCGATCGTTCCGCCGGTGTAAATGATAAGGACCGATGTTATATTTTCAGGCATACATCAATGATTTATTTCTGTACAAAAAGTAGTGGATACGGACTGAAACGAATAGGATTCGGTTGCGTCGGGTATGCCACATTTTTTGTTTGGTTGTACAAAAATAGTCATTTGCGGGGGAAAATATCATTTTGTTTGGCAAAATATTCCCTATTATCGGCTATCTCCCTTTTCATGTGGCAAAAAGACATTTTCAAAATGCCGTTTAAAAACGTCTGTAAAATACAAAATTGTAAAAGAAATGATGTTTTTATAAATCATTTTGTGCTTGTTTTTATTCAAAAAAATAAAAAATAGATTACTTTTGCAATAAAAGAGAAAATAGATGACATTGGGTGGCAGTCGATAGAGTTTGGTTGTATTCCTCGGTTGTTGCATGTTTGAGAGGATTTAAAGATAATAATATTGATGACAAGGTTACGATATAGAACATATTTTTTCTTCGGGGTTGCGGCTATGGGTACTACCCCTTAGGGGGGAGGACGTTATTTCATTATCTCGATTTACCGTAATTGGGTATGGCTTTTAACTAAGTTTTGTAACTTTGTGTATGATTCCCCATAGGTTGGGGAAGGTAACACCGATAGAAATTCACTAGATATGAAAGTATTGAAATTCGGAGGCACGTCGGTCGGCTCGGTAGAGAGCATGTCGAGTGTCAAACATATAGTCGAGAGTTGTCGGGAGCCTGTTATTGTAGTGGTTTCGGCGCTGGGGGGAATAACCGATAAACTCATTGGCACGGCCAAAATCGCAGTGGAAGGCGGTAATGCTTATGAACACGGTTTTCGTGAAATCGTAGATAGGCACATTGCCATGATACATGGCGCTGTCGATTCGCATAAGAGAGACGAACTTCTGTCGCTCGTAGAGCCGTTGCTCGATGAGTTGGGAAATATTTTCAAAGGCGTGTCTCTCATTAAAGACTTGTCGGTAAAGACTCTCGACACGATTGTCAGCTACGGCGAGCGTCTCTCCTCGTTGATTGTCAGCCGGGTTATCGACGGGGCCGAGCATTACGATTCCCGTCGGTTCATCAAGACACAGATGCAGTGTGGTAAACACATTGTCGATTTCGAGGAGACCAACCGGTTGGTGAAAGCTGGTTTTAATCCATTGCCTCGTATAGCCGTCGTTCCGGGATTCATTGCCTCCGACAAGAGCAATGGCGATGTCACCAATCTGGGGCGTGGGGGATCGGATTATACGGCAGCTATCTTGGCTACCGCTCTCGATGCCTCGCAGCTCGAAATCTGGACCGATGTCGATGGCTTCATGACAGCCGACCCCCGGGTAATCAATACGGCATATGTCATCGAGCGGTTGTCGTTTGTCGAAGCGATGGAATTGTGCAACTTCGGTGCGAAGGTTATTTATCCTCCGACCATTTATCCGGTATTTCACAAAAATATACCCATATTCATTAAGAATACTTTTAATCCTTCGGCTCCCGGAACCCTCATTTCCGAGGACAATTCGCATGCCGAGGGGAAGGCCATCAAGGGTATTTCGTCTATCAACGACACGTGTCTCATCACTTTGTCGGGTATGGGCATGGTGGGTGTCATCGGTATTAATTCACGTATATTCAACCGGCTGGCAAAGTCGGGTATCAGTGTCTTTTTGGTGTCGCAGGCATCGTCCGAAAACAATACGACATTTGCCGTGCGCAATGCCGATGCCGAGTTGGCGGTGAAAGTATTGCGCGAAGAGTTCCGCCACGATATGGCTGTCGGAGAAATCAGTGCGATCGAAGCCGAGAAAGATCTTGCCACCGTAGCTATTGTGGGCGAGAATATGAAGCATACGCCCGGTATTGCCGGAAAACTGTTCAACGTTTTGGGGCGCAACGGTATCAACGTGATAGCTTGTGCGCAGGGGGCTTCTGAAACCAATATATCTTTTGTAATTGCACTTGGCAGCCTGCGCAAAGCGCTCAACGTCATACATGATTCTTTCTTCCTCTCCGAGTCGCAAGTGCTCAATCTTTTTGTCGTAGGTGTGGGTACGGTAGGTAAGGACCTGTTGCAACAAATCAGCAAGCAACAGCAACGGTTGCTCGAAACGAAAGCATTGCAGCTTCGGTTAGTGGGCATTGCCAACTCTCGTAAGTGCCTTTTCGATAGGGAGGGTATTGACGTCGAGCATTGTCAAGAGCTGCTCGATCGTTCTGAAATGGTTGCTTCGCCCGAAAAAATCAAGGACGAAATTATCAAAATGAATATCTTCAATTCGGTGTTTGTCGACTGTACGGCAAGTCCCGATATAGCCGCACTTTATAAGACTTTGCTCGACCACAACGTGTCGGTAGTGGCATCCAATAAGATAGCCGCTTCGGGATCGTACGATTCTTATCGGGAATTGAAGCAGACTGCTCGCAAGCGTGATGTGAAGTACCTTTTCGAGACGAACGTTGGGGCGGGGTTACCCATTATCAACACGATTAACAACCTCATCAACAGCGGCGATAAGATTTTGAAAATCGAGGCAGTGGTTTCCGGTACGCTCAATTATATTTTCAATGTGGTGGGAGCCGATGTCCCGTTGAGCCGGGCCGTGCGTATGGCGCAGGAAGCCGGATACAGCGAGCCCGATCCTCGTATCGATTTATGCGGACAGGACGTTATCCGCAAGTTGGTGATTTTGGCGCGCGAGGCCGGATACAGGGTAGAGCAGAGCGATGTGAAAAAAAAGCTCTTTATCCCCGACGACTATTTCAAAGGTTCCCTTGCTGATTTTTGGAAAGCGATACCGCAATACGATGCCGAGTTCGAACAGTATCGTAGACAAGTCGCCGATCGGGGTAAAGTTCTCCGTTTCGTCGCCACGCTCGACCACGGCGATGTCGAGGTGGGGTTGCGTGAAATCGATTCGGCTCATCCGTTCTTCCATCTTGAAGGGAGTAACAATGTCATATTGCTGACTACCGAGCGTTACCGGGAATATCCTATGGTCATCAAAGGATATGGTGCGGGAGCCGAAGTTACAGCTGCCGGTGTCTTTGCCGATATTATCGGTATTGCCAACATTCGATAAGGGTTATAACGAGTGCGAAGCATGGAAATAAGTAATGAGTTGAATGTCGGTTCCAGAGAGCAGCTGCGGGCTTGGCTGAGCGAGAATCACGACTCTTGCGATGAAGTCTGGATAGTGTGTTGCCGTTCCGGTCGGGTGCACACCTGCGGGTTACCCTATTTGGACGTTGTTTATGAAGCGCTATGTTTCGGCTGGATCGATTCTACTTGCAAGCGAGTCGGCGACAAGATGTTGCAACGGCTCACTCCCCGTAAAAAAGGAAGCAATTGGACCGAGCTCAACAAGGCTCGTTTCAGGTACCTCGAACGGGAAGGGACGATGACCGATGCGGGAAGGGCGGTTTTTCCCTATTTGCTTGAAACGGAATTTACGATAGACGATATTATCGTCGAAGAACTGCGGAAACACCCTGTGGCGATGGACAATTTCTCTCGGTTCCCGGAGCTTTATAAGCGGGTGAAAATAGGAAATATACAAATGAAAAGAAATAATTCGGATTTGTATCGGCGACGTTTGGACAAATTTATCCGGTTTACTTGTCGAAACAAGATGTACGGCGAGTGGAACGACAATGGAAGACTGTCGCAGATATATGAGAATAAATAAAAAAACAGAGGGCCTATGAAATATATCATTGTTTTGGGAGACGGTATGGCCGACGAACCCATCGGGAATTTGGGCGGACGAACGCCTTTGCAGGCGGCCGATACTCCGGCTATGGACTGGTTGGCGGCTCATGGTCGTTGCGGTTTGTTGAAGACAGTCCCCGATGGTTATCACCCCGGTAGCGAAATCGCCAATTTGTCGGTATTGGGTTACGACCTCGACCGGGTGTTCGAGGGTCGAGGCTCGTTGGAAGCGGCGAGTATGGGAGTCGATATAGAGTCGGGCGAGATGGCGATGCGCTGTAATCTTGTCTGTATCGAAAACGGTCGTATCAAGAACCATTCGGCCGGACATATCTCTACGGCCGAAGCTGCCGAATTAATTGATTTTTTACAAGAAGAATTGGGAGGTGAGGATGCCAATTTCTTTCGAGGCGTTTCGTATCGGCATCTGTTGAAGTTGAAAGGCGGAGACAAGCGAGTCGACTGTACTCCTCCGCACGATGTTCCCGGTACGCTTTTTCGTGAGGTAATGGTTCGTCCCCTCGTTCCCGAAGCCGTTCCGACAGCCGATCGTCTGAACGAGTTGATATTGCGTTCGCAACAGATTCTGCCGTTGCATCCGGTCAATCGGAAGCGTGTCGCCGAGGGTAAAGACCCGGCGAACAGCATCTGGCCGTGGTCACCCGGTTATAAGCCCCGCATGGAGACATTGGCCGAGCGTTATGGGATAAAGAGCGGCGTTGTCATTTCGGCGGTAGATCTTATTCGGGGTATCGGGGTATATGCCGGTCTGCGGCCTGTCGAAGTCGAGGGAGCGACCGGTTTGTATGATACCAATTACGAGGGTAAAGTTCAAGCGGCGATCGAGGCATTACATACGCACGATTTTGTATATTTGCATATCGAAGCCAGTGATGAGGCCGGGCATGAAGGCGATGTCGATTTGAAAGTTCGCACGGTTGAATATCTCGATCATCGGGTTTTAAAACCGCTCATCGATGCCGTATCTCGAATGAGCGATTCGGTGACGATAGCCTTGTTGCCCGATCATCCCACCCCTTGCCGGTTGCGCACTCACACGGCCGAGCCTGTCCCGTTTGTGATTTACAAATCTGGGGTGGAGCCCGACGGAGTCACCCGGTACAGCGAGTCCGATGTAGCCGGCGGCGCTTATGGGGTGCTGGCAGGAGAGCAGTTTATAAAAGAGTTCTTTCGGAAAAATTAAAATAGAAAAGAGCGATGCAATTTTACAGTACGAATAGAAAAACTTCGCCGGTTTCCCTCCGCGAAGCAGTGGTGAGAGGATTGGCAGCAGATAGGGGGCTTTTCATGCCTGAGGTGATTCGCCGGTTTCCCCCGGCATTTTACCAAAATATGAAAGAGATGACCTTGCGCGAAATTTCTTTTGTCGTGGCCGAGGCCTTTTTCGGGGAAGATGTGGAAGCCGGTAAATTGAAAGAGATTGTCGACGAGACGCTCAACTTCGATATTCCGTTGGTGCAGGTGGCCGATAACCGGTATAGTTTGGAACTTTTTCACGGACCCACGTTGGCATTTAAAGATGTGGGGGCGCGCTTCATGGCTCGGTTACTCGCCTATTTCAATAAACAGGAGGGCGAGCGGCAGGTCAATGTGTTGGTAGCTACATCTGGCGATACGGGCAGTGCCGTGGCAAATGGATTTTTAGATGTTCCGGGTGTAAAAGTATTCGTGCTTTACCCGCAAGGGAAAGTCAGCGAGATACAGGAAAAGCAGTTTACCACACTCGGTCGCAACATTACGGCATTGGAAGTGAGCGGTACATTCGATGACTGTCAGGCATTGGTGAAGAATGCCTTTATGGATAAGGAGCTGAACGAGAAACTCTATCTTACCTCTGCCAACTCTATCAACGTGGCTCGTTTTCTGCCCCAGTCGTTCTATTATTTTTACGCCTATGCGCAGTTGTGCGGGTTAGTCGGGAAGCCCGAAGAAGTCGTGTTCAGTGTGCCCAGCGGAAATTTCGGCAATATTACTGCCGGTTTGATGGCTAAACGCATGGGACTGCCTGTGAAACGGTTCATTGCGGCCAACAATCGCAACGATGTATTTTTGCAATACCTGCGTACGGGAGTTTATACGCCGCGGCCTTCGGTCGCCACTATCGCTAATGCGATGGACGTGGGTGATCCCAGTAATTTCGCGCGAATACTCGATTTGTACGGAGGCTCGCACGATGCGATTTGTGCCGAGGTAAGCGGGGTAAGTTACGCCGATGAACAGATTCGTCGAACGATGAGCGAAACTTTCCATAACGAACGATACTTGCTCGATCCTCATGGAGCCTGTGGTTATCAGGCGTTAGTCGACGGATTACAGCCCGGCGAGACAGGCATATGTCTCGAAACGGCACATCCGGCTAAATTTCTCGAAACGGTCGAATCGGCTGTTGGCGAGACGATTCCGGTTCCCGAAAAACTGCAAGTCTTTATGCAGGGAGAAAAACAAAGTATCCTTATGCCGGTCGGCTTCAACGCTTTCAAGCACTTTTTGCTCAATCAGCAATAAAGGTTCTGTTACGTAAATCAAACAGCCGGGAAATTTTCCCCGGCTGTTTGATTTATACGATTGTATTATTTATTGTTTTTGAAATTCTTTTTCCAACAGGATTTTTCCGTCTTCCTGTTTTACTTGAACCTTCAATGAATGGTTTGAGGCAAACAAGGTCAATACCGAGTTGTTCGAGTTCACGATGATGGGGAAGGAGGCCGCATTTCCTTTGTCGGTAAATCCGAATGCGTGCTCGTGACCGCTCAACATTAGATCTATTTGTGCCTGCTCCAATAAGGGCAGTAGTTGTTCCCGCAGCCGTTCGGAACCGTACCAACCGCCTTTCGTGAAAGGCATATGTGAGATAACCACACGGTAGGAGGCGTTTTTGAACTCTGGGTTGTCTATCTCCCGGGACAGCCAATCCTTTTGTTCAAGCATATAACTGTCGAAGTCTATCAGTCCAGAGTATTCCACATCGGTGTCAGGTTTGTCTTCACCACAGTCCAACACGATGAAGCGAACGGGACCATAGGTGAAGGCATAGTAGAATTTACCGTTGGAGCCGGCGAAGTATCGGGAGAAGTTGCGGGCATATGCTCCGCGGGTTTCGTGATTGCCTCTTGCGTACACGAATGGCTTTTGGGCGGCGAACAACTCGATGGAGGTGTTGAGGAAACTGGTAAATATATCGTTTTGCCGGTTGATGTGGCTACACATGTCTCCGCAGAAAAGTACCATGTCGAAGTCCTGTGGCGGAGCCATACCCAGTAGTTTCTTTTGCAATTCGTTATTCCCATGTATGTCGTTGACCATAACCATTGACAGGGTTCCTCGATGGTTGTCGAGAGTTGTGAAGGTCAACGGTTTTTTCCAGATGTCGGTGGATACTACGGAACCCATAACAGGACGGTAGGCCCGCAATTCTTTCACTTCTTGCGACAATACTCTGTAAAAATAGGTCGTGTTTTTTTCGAGTCCTTTGACCGTCACCCGGTGCAGCGTGTCGACACAGTATAACCCGTCTTGTGAGGCATAGGCTTTTCGTGGCGATTGGGAGTAGAAACTTTTCCCGGCTTCCTTTTTGCTAAATTCCACCCACGATTTGCAAGGCTTATCGGTGGTCCACACGACTGTTACTTCATCTTCGGACAGATTCTGTAAATAGGGGCCGTGAGTAATTTGGGCTGAGGGTTGTCCGGCTATGGCGTAAAGGGGAAAGACTATCCCTGCGACTATTGCAATGATTAATTTCTTTGTCATATCGGTAAATTCTAAAATAAATTATTCTTTAAACTGTGTTTTGTGATAACTATATAAAGCGGCATAACTCGAAAAGAGGATAGGTTTGTGAAGAATCGATTACGGTATTTGTGTTTTCAAAAACTTAAAGCGACATTTTTATCCCCTTTTGTATGGGATAGAATATTTTTGCTTTACTACAAAGATAACATATTTATTGCTTGTGTGATACTTCTCGTAAAAAAATAAGAACGGTTTTTAAGTGAAGGTGTGTGATTGATTATCGGGAAAAGGGGTGATATAAGACTTGAAACGTCCCTATCCGTATATCGGGCAGGGACGTTTCGGCGCGTTATGATGATTTATAATTATACTTTTTCCAACGCTTGTTTCAAATCATCGATGAGGTCGTCGATATGTTCGGTTCCTATGGAGAGGCGCACCGTGCCGGGGAAAATTTCCTGTTCTTCTTTTTCTTGGTCGGTAAGTTGAGAATGGGTAGTCGAAGCCGGGTGAATGACCAACGATTTCACGTCGGCGACATTGGCGAGCAGAGAAAAGATTTCCAGATTGTCGATGAAACGATGGGCTTCTTCTGTGCCCCCTTTTATCTCGAAAGTGAAAATCGAACCGGCTCCCTGTGGAAAATACCGTTCGTACAATGCATGGTCGGGGTGGTCGGGCAAAGCCGGGTGGTTCACCCGTTTTACTTTCGGGTGTCGGGACAAAAAGTCCACTACTTTCAAGGCGTTTTCTACATGACGTTCCACACGCAGGGAGAGGGTCTCCAACCCCTGTAAAAGCAGGAATGCGTTGAAGGGGCTGATGGCTGCTCCGGTGTCGCGCAGGATAACGGCGCGTATGCGGGTGACGTATGCGGCTGCTCCGGCGGCTTGGGTGAATCGGATACCGTGATAACTGGGGTCGGGTTCGCTCAACTGGGGAAATTTACCCGAAGCCGTCCAGTCGAATTTACCCGAATCGACGATTATACCTCCCAACGATGTGCCGTGGCCTCCGATAAATTTCGTCGCCGAGTGTACGACGATGTCTGCTCCATGTTCGATAGGGCGTATCAGATAGGGCGTACCGAACGTGTTGTCGATAATGAGCGGTATGTTGTGGCGGTGGGCTATCTCGGCGACGGCATCGATGTCGATGATGTTCGAGTTGGGGTTACCCAGAGTCTCGATAAAAACAGCTTTCGTGTTCGGACGTATGGCTTTCTCGAAATTCGACAAGTCGGCAGGATCGACGAACGTTGCCGTCACGCCGTAAGCCGGTAGGGTATGATCTAGCAAATTATAGGTCCCGCCATAGATCGTCTTGGCAGCGACAATATGGTCGCCGGCACAAGTAATGTTTTGAAAAGCGTAAGTGACGGCGGCTGCGCCCGAAGCGACGGCAAGGGCGGCCACTCCGCCTTCCAGTGCGGCGAGACGTTCTTCCAGTACATTTTGGGTCGGGTTGGTTAATCTGCCATAGATATTGCCGGCATCTTTCAATTCGAATCGGGCGGCGGCATGAGCCGAATTATGGAATACATAAGAAGTCGTTTGATAAATAGGGACGGCTCTTGCATCGGTTGTGGGGTCGGGCTGTTCCTGTCCTACATGAAGTTGCAAGGTCTCGAAA
>OLVO01003118.1_pt1 | contig 14190 bp, 27 predicted proteins | sample 1672571 | NCBI WGS metagenome assembly OLVO01 (sample SAMEA3136700, study PRJEB25190) | human gut metagenome | biome: human gut; feature: human-associated habitat; material: faeces | place: Austria | collected 2013 | reverse complement strand
CAATCGGAGCAGATGACTGAATAATAAATGCCGCATCCTCCGGCACCAGATAGATCTGCTGAATATTACGGTCGGGCGAAACTTTTTTCCGTTATATTTGCAATCGATTCCTAACAGGCAGGCACTGACTAATATTTTCATTATTTTTCCTTTCTGCCTTTCCGCTCAGTCAAGAGCGGAAAGGACTTCAAGCAGGTTTACCTTTGTGGGGTCGATTGACTCGCCCAAATGCCACCCGTCCCGCACCTTTTTGTTATCGTCAATCAGAACTGCGGGAGCATCTGCAACGCGGCGGATACAGTCAGCCTTAGTTCTGCCATAGGCGATAAAGTGGCATTTATCAGCAGGGAAGTTATACTTCTCAAGCCACTCTCTTTTTGCCTTGCGGACGGCGGTTTTATATTCCTCGGTGCTGTCCTTGCTCAACCAACTAATAATGCGGATTTCATATCCCTTATCAATCAGCTTCAAGAGGACTTCTCGCAGAGCTTTCATATCCCACATGGGAGCGGCTTCTGCATAAGGACTTGCGTCCTCTGCCCGTAGTTTATCTAACCAGTTAGGAACGGCATACAGGTCAGCAATTGTGCCGTCCATATCGAAGCAAATCATTTTCATCTTATCGCTTCCTTTCTTTTGATACATTCATTATAGCAGATTATTTTTCATTTGTCAACCCCTTTTTTCAAGGTTGGGGAGATTAAATCTCCCCAAACCTAATTACCGGCATTTCTCGCAAACTTGCGGAAAACTCTCGCTGAAACTCTGTCATAGGCGGATATTCTTTCTTGTTCTCAAAGAGGGCTTTCCGCATGGGCTTATGCTGTCGGAAGCAATAGAACATAATCTCCGCTTCAATCAGCACATCTTCCAGCCCGGTGTGGCTTTCTTCAAATTCGTTATTACCGGAGATAAAACGCCACAGGATTTCGGCAGTCTTACGGCAAGCACCATTTTTCAGCACATAGCCATTCTCTTGACAGAACGCCTTATAAGTGGGCATTTTGCAGATAACATCTTGTGCCATTTTCATTGTGTCCCAGATCTCCACGCTGTCGAATGGAAACCAGTACCGGAAACGGCTTGCGGTGGTGTAACGCTGTGTTATATTCAAAGCGTTATAGTCAAAGCGGGCGTTATGGGCGGCTACCTCTTTAATACCCCACTTCTCGATAGTGTCCAGCATAGCCTTGCGGATTTCGTAGGTGCTTGCCATCTTTCGGCTACCTGCCCGCAGTTCCTCGACATAGCGGGGGATTTTCCAGTTATAGTAAGCCGTCCGCATAAGGTCGCGTTCCTCGCAGAAAATGTCACGGTTGACATAACTTGCGGTTTCGTAGATATTGCCCTTGGTATCTACAACCGCCCAACCGCAGTCATATACAAGGACATTGGACATATCCAGACTATCGCCGTCTTGGATAGTGTTGGCAGTTTCGGTATCAAGTACCAAAACATAGTGCTTGCGCTTATCAATTTTTTCCATCTTGTCAAATCCTTTCTATTGATTGAGGTTTACCATCGTTCCCTCAACTTCTGTACTTAGTATAGCACACTTTGCGCTTGCTGTCAAGAGTTTTTTTCGATTTTTTCAAATCTTTTTTTCAAGGTTCAAGGGGTGTTTCTCTTAACTTCTGTAAACAGTATAGCACTTTTCGGGAAAACTGTCAATCGTCAGATTGCACAAAGATTGATCGAGAAATTTGTGCAACTTGTGTATTGACAAAAACTCGGTCCGCGCCGAGCGTGCGCGGACCGCCCAAGAAGGATTTGTGAAAATTGCACAAAAAAACTCGGTGGATTTCTCCACCGAGTTTCTGTTGCTTAGCCGAACAGAGCGCTGAGCAAGGCGTCAATGTCGATTTCCGGCTCGTCCTTTTTCTTGCCGCTCTCTGCGATTTCAATGGGGTAGGGCTTGAGATTATGAAGCATATACATCGCCATCTCGTCTTTCCCTCCGCGGGCCATCTGGACAAGCGTTGCCAGCATAGCGGCGTCCGCGGTATTGGCATCGAGGAGCTTCTGCGTCATCTCATGGGTTTTCAGCAGGTCATCGCATTCCATCTTGTTCTTTTCGGTCATCATAACTAAGTACCTCTTTCCTTGTTTTTTTTGTTCCCTTGGAACAATTTTATTGTATCATAGTTTTAGGGGTTTGTCAAGAGGTTTCGCAAACTTTTTTTTCGACTTAATCCCCACAATAGCAACTTGCAGTTGAGCCTACTTTATCTGTTTACTTCCTCTACTTTCTCGAAGTTGCGCACCCTCGGATTTCTTGGGCTACTCCCTCTTGACATTTTGTATTGTATCACAAACCGTGCGGTTTGTCAATACCTTTTTCAAAGATTTTTGCTTTCCGCAACAAAATATTTTGCTTCGTACTGATTGGCAATCGCTTTGACTTTTGCGCTTTCGGTTTGTGTAGCGCAGTAGAAATTGAAAAGTGTGTGTTTGTCGCTTAATTCAATATAAGAATGAGGAACACCCAATTCATCAATGGCGTCTTTGTATTTGGTGGGAACTGTTAATTCCACTTTCCACAGCTTGTCTTTCCTCGCTTTAACCTCTCCATACTTCACGATGAAAACGCCGACAAGGTTACAGCCCGCAGTTACCACAACTTTCTGCCACAAAGGAAAATCTGCAACAGTGTAAATCAATACAATGTTGTAATAGCCATAGTACAGAGCGGAAACAATGCTTGCAACCCATGGGCCGGATTTAATAGTTACAATGCTCTTGATTGTGGAGAAGATAACATTTACAATCGAAAGCAAAATGAAGATAATCAACAAGTTCATTTCTTTCTCCCTCACTTTCTATAATTATTATAATATAAAATTGCCAAAATGTCAATAGGCAATTTTAATTAGTTTCTTTGCTCCATTCTTCCCACTTCTTATTAACTTGCTTAGTCTGTTCTTCTACTTTCAGCCCCTCTGCGATAACTGATTTAACAGCTTCATCAATAGAAGAATACTGGCCAAGAATAACATAGTCTGTATAGAACTGCTTAGTGCGACCAAAGAACTTGCGATTAGGGCGGATAACTTCATTTACATAGATAGTTAGCAGACAACCACAGCATTCATTATAGACTTCGACCTCGAAAGTGCGGTTCTCATAGCAGTAAGTTACTTCAATCGGACCGACATTCTCAAAGTAATCTTCAAATGCTTTGCGAATTGCTCCCATGTATTTAGCCTTTTGATTTTCTCTTATCTGTTGGATTTGCTGTTGAGCAAGAACGATGATGCTTTGTAAGTCATCAACGCTTCGGCGCTCAAGAAATTCTTTAGCCGTTTGAACATCCATTTTCTTACTCCCTTTCTTTTGTTTTAATCCACAAGATTGATTTCGCCGGGGATGCTGAAAGAATCAGCGTCCAGCATAAAACTGTGGTCCTTGGTAAAAAGGTCAATCATGCCAAAGTCCATGGTATAGTCATTTACGGCTCGCCGGACGTTATTCCAGAGATCAGTCTTTCGGCTTTCTGAGCGCCGTTCCCTTGCTTCTTTTATCCGGGAAATGAGTTCGTCCAATTCTCCATCGGTCATGTAGCTAAAATCGGTGTTCAAATCCATCTTTATAACTTCCTTTCAGTTTTTGCTAACGAAGGAAAAAATGGAGCGCAAAAGTGCAATAATGAGCCAACTTCCACGAAAACACGATAGTGAAAGTGCCAATGGCTACAATCCCAATAGCGGGAAGAAGCCAGCAAAGAAGCCAAACAAGGCCCGCTGTGATAAGGAATGAAACTACGAGAGCCAGAAGAACCAAAAGAATAAACATTTATTTTTCCCCTTTCATTTGATGGTTTTATTATAGCATAAAGGGCTTGTTTTGTCAAGCCCTTTATGCTATTTTTTTAGTCCTCAAGCAGTTCCTGCGGAACAGTTCTGCCAGTGGCTCGACAAAAGGCGATAACCATACCGACAGCGGGGATAAAAGTATCTTTTGCGGTAGCTGTTGCCGTTCCAGTTTGACGGGAATTGTTGCTGACAACCTCGCAAGTAGTGGTTTTGTTCTCAATGCTGAACTTAGCAGAGGTGGCACGCATGGGGAGCGCGTTATCTTCAAGCCACTTCTGGGCGGTAGCCGCCTTGGTTTCAGTGGGCTGTTCGTACTTGCGGAAAAGAACGCCGCCGTCTGTGGTATAGATTTCCAGCGGGTCACCCTCTCGAATGGCAAGAGTACGACGGATTTCCTTGGGGATAACAACACGACCGAGGTCATCAATGCGGCGAACGATACCAGTAGCTTTCATAATATCAAATCCTTTCTGACTGTTTAGGTAGTCACCCTTGATTACATTGTTAGTATAGCATACTTGATGGAGTTTGTCAACCCCTTAAATGAAGTTTTTTGCGATATAGGCGAAAAGAATAATCTCAACGCCAAACATAAGCCCCAGCCCCAGACAGTCCCGCTCAATAGCAGAAACAAATTGGAAAGACAACAGGGCAGTTAGAATAATAATTGCAACCATCAGGTGTTCGCTCCTCTCTTTTGATGATACAAGTATATCATAGCCTACATAGGAAGTCAAGAGGTTTTGGGAAAATTTCTTTCGTCAAATTCACCAAAAACGCGTATGGAAAATTGTGCAAATTGCCTATTGACACGAAAAACTGGCCGCGGCGTTCGCCAACGGCCAGCCGAGAGAAAAAGAGACCTCCCAAATGGGAGGTCAGTCTATATACTCTTGAAATAGGACTGCTTCAATTTCCTTTGCCGTTTCTGGATGCCGGCGGAGAGCAGCGTCGTAATCGCGACCCCAGATGAAGGTACGCTCGCCATCTTTTAGCAAGACTTCATACTCATACATCACATCAAACCTTCCTTCTTTTGATGGTTTAAGTATACCACAGAAAGCATGGTTTGTCAATCGTCAGTTTTCACAACTTTTAGTCTAGCATTTTGGACAAGTTTCATAGCTTCTTCCAGTTCAGTATTCAAACCACAATCAATACAAATGTAATTGCGGCCGTCGATCTAACGAACCTCGAATGAATACTCTCGGCCTGTAATAAGTCCGAGCTGATCACGAAGTCGAACAGGAATCATAATTCTTCCCATTGCATCTAATTTTCTAGAGTAAGTAGATTCAGCCATTTTGGTTTTTTATTTCTATAGACCTAGCTTGTGCGAAAATTCGACTCCAGACGGGAGCCGCGGCATTTTGCCGAAAGGAATTAGATTACCACTCACATGGCATCTTCTAGCAGAACTGGGCCATTGGGCAGTTCTTGCAAGAATCTTGGTTCATGCAGAACGACAGCCAGCGCTTTCAGCACTTCTAGCGTCATTAGAAAATTCTCCTTTCTCATTTCTTCTGTAATTATTATATCAAAAATTTTACCAAAAGTAAAGAAAGCCGGTTCATCACCGGCTTTCTCTTAGTAGGTATCGTATCCGTACATTTCAGCCTCTGCGTCGCTCATGGAACACTTGTAAAAGGGACGCTGAAAGAAGAGATGCGCGGTCTGGTTAGCTTTCCACAGGTTGACTTCTTGAACGAAGAAATACTCGCCGGTTTCTTCATCATAGAACAGGTAGTTCTTCATCTGGTAGGCACCCCTTTCTTATCCCACTTCTTGCCAAAATCGTGGCAGAAACGCCACTGTCCGGCAACTCCGAACATTTCCTTATTGACTCTCTTAGTCAGGGCAACCGAACGCTTGAGGTGATTTCCGCGGTCACAGCAGAGAATTTCGCCGGTGGTGATGTCGTATGCGCAATGTCTATTCGGTAACATAATCTCAAATCCTTTCTCTTGATGGGTCAAAGGGCTTAGCGCCCCTTGACCGATATAACACAGTGGTCATTCTCATATTCCACACAGGTAACTTCCAGTTTAAGCAACTCAGATCTGTCAAATCCGCAAGGGTCACCGCCCAATAGGAGCACGCCAGACTTGACGCGATAATGAGCGCCGGTATCACTATCCACGATTTGAATGAAGTTATCCTCTTCCAATTCGAAAAGACCGGCATAGGGCATAAGTGTAAGCAAAGCGAGCAGAGTAATCATCTTTTGTCAACCTCTTTCATTTTGATGTCGTTCCCCTTGGAACAATTATAGTATAGCATAGGGCATGGTAGAAGTCAACTGTCAAGTTGCACAAAGATTTCGGGATTGATTGTGCAACTTACCTATACCAAAATTTCACTTTCAAATTTGTGCAACTTGCACAAATGCAAAACTCGGCGCGCCGCGGTCGCCAGCGCGCCGGCGAAAATGTCTTTATGAAAAATGCACAAAAATATAGGGTGGAGAAATCCACCCTATATTTACCAGACCTCTTTCCAGAGCTTGGCAACCTCGTCATCATAGATTGAGTTAGTTCCCATGTTATCGAAAAACACACACAGGTAATCATCTGTTGAGAAGTTCTCGCCATATCCAACTTCGACTGTCCATTCCTCGCCATCCTCAAGCGTAACAAGAGTAAGAGTGTTGCCGTCAATGTTAGTTATGATTGCGGTTGCCAGCCTTGTCTGATCGGTAAGCGGACTTCCGCAAGTTCCCTCTATTGCGGTAGGCTCTTCTGTCTTTTCCTCTTGTTGCGTCATAAGGACAAAGACATTATACGGACTGTGGTGCGGATTAGGTTCGCAGTTATCCGCCACTATGTCAAGCCATGAGAGGAAAAACCACAACAGGACTGCCAGACATACGCTGTATAGCGTCACCTTTGCTACTTTACGCATTATCCCGCACCTCTTTCCACAGTTTCTCAAGCTCTGGCGTCATGCACTTGTCGCACATACAGCCGTTATCACAGGGTCGATTGCCGACCTCATCCTCGTGGCAACAGCAGAAGCGGCTCAGAAATTCATTATAAGTCATAATAATACTCCCTTCTTTTGTTTGCGGGTTGGGCGCTCCGCGCTCTCGCAGAGCGCCCGTTATGTCTTAGTCTGCCATGTGCATGATTTCGCCAGTGTCGTTATCAATGACAGCCACACCATAGAAGCCGTCCTCTTTACGCCAATAGCCAGCAACCACGTCTGCCTGTCCGTTGATGTACTCAAGCCCGTCCGCCTGTTCAAGCTGGCAAGCGTCCTTGTCATCGAACACTATGGCAAGTAAGTAGCGATAGGCATGGATCAGCTCTGGCCACTCCGCCGGGTCTGCGGGTCTGGTATGCAGAGGACTATTGATGCTTTGCTTATTCAGCCATGCCCAGTTAGGCATAAGAGCGGCACTCATAGCGTTAAAAGCATCACGGTCAAGGATGACACCATCCTCTACTGCCTTGGCACGCACATTCATTTTCAGGCGCAGCATATCTGCGAACTTGGCGTTATCGAACTGCGGGTTAGTGAAATACTTAATGAACTCCATAATAATACCTCTTTCTTTTGTTCTAAGGTTAGGACTGCCTGCCTATACAGGCAGTCCTATGGTGGTTGCTACTCACTTTACGGTCAGTCTTGCGGTGATGCTGGCTACCACATACTTGTCATAGGTAGCCTTGTCCTCTGCCTTTAGCGCAGAGCTATTAAAGCGGTTGCTGGTGACTTCCTGATAGGTGGCGATACAGCCGCCGGCCTCTATCTTGTGTTCGCCAGTCGCTACCATTTCCGCCTTTATGGTGTCTTTGAGTTCATCCAACTCACGCTTGAGGGCGTCCATGTCGTTCTGCACCTTGCGGATACGCTGGAGAGTACGAGCCATTTCTACTTTTGTCATTTTGATACACTCACTTTCTTTTGATTGACTGTTTTTGTGTTCCCTCTTGGATTGTCTTTAGTTTACCACACCTTGCCTTGCTTGTCAAGACTTTTTTTTATTTTTTTTCGGTGTGTTTGGCAAGGCGTTTTGTGTGTTTCCCTTGCCTGTGACTACATGATAGCACCGCCTTGCTTGCTTGTCAACAACTTTTTTGCAAGTTTTTGCGTTTCGTCAATCTGCACAAGTGAGTGCCGATCCGGTTGTGCAGATTGACCAATTCCTCTTTACGCGCGCGCGATACATAATAATAGCGACAGACGCTTTAGCTAACTAAAGTAGGGGTAGCTGTTTAACTGTAGTGCTTTAGCGTGATGAAGTGCGACAGTACGGGGGCGTGTATTTCGGGAAAAAGCGTGAAAATTTTCACAAACTCGTTCTCCCACGCCATTAAAATCTCGAAAACCATTTTCGTTTTCGAATTACGAAAGCATCCTATTAAAAACCATGTAGTTATATTCAAATAACCCAGGAACGGCGAATATAATATTTGGAATATTATATCTTCCTTTTACCTCCATAAATAATTCCGCCACAGTTTCTGGATTCCACTCAAATGCTCCAAGAATTAAAGTTTGAACTCCATGCTCTTCTGCAACGCTTAACATAAAATTAATTCTATCCAGCATAGCTTCACGCAACTCTTTGTCTCCAACGCCGCAAACATATTCCGCAACTCCCGCGTTTGGAGCCGCGCAGGTAATTACGTCAGCATATACCTTTTGTCTCTCTCGCTCAAAGAGTATATCCTTAGAATATAACGCTCTATTTAGATATATCCCTCTGTTTAAGTGTTTATTATTCCATGTATAATAAGTAGGTTTAAAAGCTTCGATAACTGGAAGTAGAGTTGATTCTAGGCATAAGCTTTCTTCCTGCGACTCTACTCCTTGGAAGTATAGCCCACCAGGTTTTTTATAACTAGCAAAATTAAGAACAGCTACATTATCCTTATTTTCTAAAGAAAATAAACAAGAGACACTATCCTTTGGTATTACGCTATAATTATTTTGGTATTGCGGGGTCCGAGCTTCAATGCTCTCGCAGGCATGAATAGTGGTGTTGGTAATGGAGTTATCAATCTCTTTATAGTATTGTTCTTTAATAAAATCGTAATGCTCTTTTGCGCGTTTCTTTCCCATTATTTTTAAATTGCGACGGCGTATGTCACTCGCCCTATTTCAATATATTTTTCTCCAATGGCAAAGCTCTTATGACAGCATGGGCAAATAACCATTCTTTCATTACACTCAGTCGCTGGATTAAATTCAAAGATGCTGTCGCAAATAGGACATATCATTCGTACATTACTTGGTGCGTAATTATTCTTAATAATCTTCAATGTTTTCCTTTCTCCTTTTTCTTAAAATAGTTGGCGGTTTTCTTTTCACTCTGCAATAAAATGGAAAATAATATCATAGCCATTTTCCGTTTCTATAATATCATAACTATGGCCACCATCTAATACATAGCCATCATCTAAAACAATAGTACGATTATACTCGTCAAATCTGTAACTAGTATTTTGATAAATAATTCTAGGCCATTTCTCCGTGCATCCAGTCAACATCAAAAGAGAAAGAACTAAGATGTTAATACAAATGAAAATCTTTCCCAATTTCATCAATCTTCTCTGCCTCCATAGGTCTAAATCCTACACACGTCAAAGTCCCCTGCGGGGACTCTGGAATCAACTCAGTTCTGCAAGCATCAACAATAGGAAAGTAATCGATACCTTCAATCATGCCTAATTCTTTAGCTTTCTCAATGGCTTTTTCTAATTTTCCTCTATTGCGGGCGCCACATACTACCTTGGTTACTCCGTCGTTGATCCAGTTGTCGTAAATATCTTCGTCCAGTCTATAATTTACTTGATAAAAACCTTGCGCTTTCTCTGGCCAAGAATCTCTAATCATCTCAATGAGGAAAGCAGAAGATGCATGAGATACTTGCGCAGCTAACTTGCCAGGTGACATATTCAAATCACGTCTTGCGATAATCAATTGCTTGAAATGCTTTTCCATTTTTATTGCGGCCTCCTTAAAATGAAATGATGTTGGGCAGAACTGGATATTGGTTCTGCCCTATTTTTCAAATATAGTGTGTAAACTTTTATTGTCAGCATTTTCCAAACTTCTTGCAATATAGATTGCATTGTCCATCTGCTCCCAGGCAGGAATAAAATCTTGCACATAATTTGGCTTATACTTTTGAGCGATTTCAAATCCATAGATTTCAAAGAGTCTTTTAGCTACATATTGAGCTTGTTTATCTCGATAAATAGCCATTTTTTCTTTATATTCTTGACGAGAAATTTTATTATGTAACCAATCACCAAGAGGATAGTTCATAATCCTCGCCCGTTCAAATTCTGTTTCTAGGTCTAAAATAGCTGCTCCTATATTACCAATTACAATACCTTGAGATCTAGACAATTTTTCATCAACCCCAATCTTGTTAATAGACCAACACCGCCGGGAACTGGAGTAGACCAAGCTTCTCCGATAATATTATTTTCGTCCTCTACGAAGTCTCCAACGATTTTGCCATTAAATCGACTAATCCCGACATCGACAACAATAGCAGACTCGCACTGTTCTCTATGAATAGACTGCGGCTGTCCAGTAGCACAGATTACTAGATCTGCATTATGAAGAAGATATTCTTTATCTCCATAGTTCGTTTTACTGTGACAAATGGAAACAGTCATATCTCTATCTAGCAAAGCCTTTGCCATAGGTTTACCGACGATATCGCTTCTGCCAAGAACAACAGCAGTTTTACCTGTATAATCAAAACCACAATCATCAAGATAATCAATAATACCTCGAACAGTGGCGGGAAGAACAAGAGCGTTCTTAGTCAAGCCATCACAATCAAAGTACGATGGAATATCTTCAATGTCGAAATCAAATCTTTCTGCCGTTGGCATTTGAACAATTACACAATCTGTCTCAAGACCGTAACTTAATAGATAATGTAAATCAAACTTATCTTTCGGTCTAACGACCTTCACAGGCCAACCCACAGATTCAAAATCTTCAATCTTCTTTTTAATATAAATCTGATTGCCGACGTCGCCGTCTGTGGCATCTACAATCGTGAGAGAAGGAGGCTCATAATCATGCTCAATAACGGCCAGCCGCAATTTCTCCTTCTCTGTTTTAAAATATTCTTTTATGTTAATTTGATTCATTAAAATTCTCCTTCATACCATGAAACCGTTCCATCTGGATCTACTTCGACTATGCAATTCTCATAATAATCTAGTAACCAATCGCACTCTTGTTCATCATCGCAATCATAGAAAGCATCTACATCAGCATCGTTGATAATTTCTCTTTCTTCTTTGAAGAATAGGATTGCTTTTGATTCTGGTGCGGTTAACTAGTCAAGATACCAAATAGAGTCAAAATCTTCGTCCCATATATCTTCAGCAACAGAAAATACTATTACGGTTACATTATGATAGAACTATGCGCCTTTAGGAAACGCTTCAGCTGGAATGTCGCAAAAGTTCATAAGAAATACTTCCTTTATTATTTTTCTATTATTATTATAACAAAATAATTTAATTTGGTCAAATAGATTTGACATACCAGTTTTTTTTTGTTATTATATAAGCATAAAGGAGATGACAAGTGTGATTAAATTAGATTATACTCTAGAGTCTCCAGAAGAGCGTAAAACGCTAGTTGAAAAGATAATTGCGGAAACGCCGGATATTAGTCCCGCGTATCTTGAAATTTTAGGTAATTATCTTGTTCTCTGCATGGAAAAGCAAGAGCGAAAAGAACGCAATATACTGACAGATAACCGTATGACTACGGTAAACAAGAGAGAATGTTCTTTCGAGGGTCTTGTTAGTTAGTTAGAGAACGGCGAAGATGGTATTTATAATTTAGTTAATGAAAATAAGAATGTAATTTTTCAACCGAAGATTTCGATTACAGATAAAGATTTAGAGACAATCCCCTGTTTGAAACAACTGCGAGATACTATAAACGCTTGGGAAGCAGCAGCGAAGCACGCCTCTGGTAAGACTGCTTTTATGATGAAGAAAGCGTTAATTGAGATGCGGAAAGACCAATATATTATTAAATAGGCTTATTAGAAGCCAATTATTCCGTGTCGATTAACGAGATCTGCTAGAACATCACTACCTCTTGATGATAAGAGTTATTTAGATGGTTCTGAAATCGTTGTAGATGGCATTTCATTAATGGATACTAAAGTAGTATCTGCTATTTTATGTAATTATTCTAAACTCAAGGAAGATAGTTGGGATTAGTTTGATGGAGATACTTGGTACTTAATGCAAGACTTTGATAATTTATGTACTAAGGCTCTTGCTGATTATCCTATTTATGATAGAATTGTTGAGTGGAAGATTGATGGTAAACCGAATAGCGAGATTCAAAAGTTACTTGATGAAGAATTTCATCAAACCTATAGTGTAGAATATATTTCTAGTCTGTGGCGCAATAAGATTCCGAAGGTAATTGCGGAATAGGCTAAAGAAGATTTCTTAATTTGGGAGTACACTAAACGCGGTTACCCAATGAAAAAATGTTCTAAATGTGGACAGATTAAGCCAGCGAACAATCTTTTCTTTTCAAAGAATAAGACAAGTAAAGATAATTGGTATTCTATTTGTAAGAAATGCCGTAATAAGAAAAGAGGTTGATTCGTATGGCTGGACAGCATTTTTGCAAGAAGTGCGGAAAGACTATGAATGATAGTGAATTCTATACTTCTAAGAACGTAGAAAAATATCCACCAGATGGAAAGATGGATATTTGCAAGAAATGTTTAACCATGCACGTCGATAACTGGGACCCAGAAACGTATAAATGGATTTTACAAGAAATTGATGTGCCTTATATTAAAGAAGAATGGGATACTTTACTGGAGAAATATGGTAAAGACCCAAAGAAGGTAACTGGATTAACTATTATTGGCCGTTACCTATCTAAAATGAAACTTAAATAGTGGAGTTAGTATTCTTGGGCAGATACCGAAGCACTTGAAGAAGAGCAGCGTATGCGTAAGATTAATCAGATGAAAGCGCAAGGTATGACTGGCGAAGAAATTGAAACTGAGCTTGCGACGGATAGAACTCCGCCTAAGCCAAAAATTTTAACTGAGCCACAAGAGGCTGTAGGTACTCCTGAATATTACGATCCTTCAGAGGCGGATGATGACTTTTCAGACGAACTTACCGAAGAAGATAAAGTAATGTTGAGACTTAAGTGGGGTCGAGGATATCGCCCAGAGGAATGGGTGCGATTGGAGCAATTATATAATGATATGATGGCTTCATATGATATTCAAGGAGCGGGTATGAAAGATACTCTTATCATGATTTGTAAGACTTCATTGAAATCTAACTAGCTTCTAGATTGCGGCGATGTCGATGGTGCGCAGAAGATGATCAAGATGTATGATAGCTTGATGAAGAGCGCTAAGCTCACAGCCGCGCAGAATAAAGCTGAATCTGGTGAATTTGTAGATTCTATTGGTGAATTAGTTACAATTTGCGAGCGTGAAGGATTTATTCCTCGTTATTATACCGATGGACCGATGGATAAGGTAGATAAAGTTTTACAAGACCTTCAACATTACACTTACTCTCTTGTTACAGAAGAAATGAATCTCGGTAACATGATTGACGCATCTGTTAGAGCTATTGCTCAAGATAAGGAAAGAGAAGCTAAGATTGACGTTGATGGTGGCGATGAAGAAGATAATGAGATTTATGATTATCCAGAAGATAAAGTATTGACTGATGCTGACTATGAAGAATTTGAAGAAATGAAACAATAGGAAGCTGAGAAGGATAAGGAATATCTGCGGGAGGTGGAGTAAATGGCATTAGCTGATTTATTAAACCTCTCCAATAAAAATAAGAAGATTGGTTTATCTGAAGAACGCGTGCGGGCAATCATTCCTGCGGCACGCCAATATATTGCTTTTTGGAGAGAATATCCTGATATTTTCGTAGATTTCCTCTAGACTGGCGGAGATCTTACTCGTAAGAAGGAATTGAATTTCTTCTTCTACCAAAGAGTATTCTTGCGGGCTGCCATGCGTTATAAATATGTATACATGGTATTCCCGCGTGCTTATTCTAAGTCTTTCTTATCTATCATGGTGCTAATGTGTAGATGTATTCTGTATCCAAGAAGTAAATTGTTCGTTACTTCTGGTGGTAAGGAACAGGCTGCTGGCATTGCCAAAGAAAAGGTTTAGGAAATTTGTTAGAAGATTCCTGCGTTTGAAAGAGAAATTGACTGGCGAAGAGGTAAGACTCAAGAAGGTAAAGACTATTGTAAGTATATCTTCAAGAATGGTTCTTACTTTGATAACGTTGCCGCTAGAGAAAGTTCTCGTGGTAAGCGTCGTCACGGAGGCCTAATTGAGGAATGTGTTGGTGTCGATGGCACCATCTTG
>OLVO01003113.1_pt1 | contig 14200 bp, 9 predicted proteins | sample 1672571 | NCBI WGS metagenome assembly OLVO01 (sample SAMEA3136700, study PRJEB25190) | human gut metagenome | biome: human gut; feature: human-associated habitat; material: faeces | place: Austria | collected 2013 | reverse complement strand
GACTTCCGTACTTATCTGAAGAAGTTAGAAGAGACAAAACCGGTGATTGTGACCGGAGATATGAATGTAGCGCACAAAGAGATTGATCTTAAGAATCCGAAGACCAACCGTAAGAATGCAGGTTTTACGGATGAGGAAAGACAGAAGTTTACTGAACTTCTGGATGCCGGATTTATTGATACATTCCGGTACTTTTATCCGGAGCAGACAGGAATCTATTCCTGGTGGTCTTATCGTTTCAGTGCCAGGGCGAAGAATGCAGGCTGGCGTATAGACTACTTCTGTGTCTCGGAAAGTTTAAAGGACAGACTGGACGATGCGAAGATACTTACGGATATTATGGGATCAGATCATTGTCCGGTTGAATTGGATTTGAAATAATAGAAAGAGGAGAAGAGAACAATGACAAAGATTGACATTATTTCAGGATTTCTTGGAGCAGGAAAGACAACTTTAATTAAGAAGCTTCTTTCTGACGCATACAAGGGAGAACAGGTTGTATTGATTGAGAATGAATTTGGAGAGATCGGTATTGATGGTGGATTTTTGAAGGAAGCAGGAATTGAGATTCGTGAGATGAATTCAGGATGTATCTGTTGTTCTCTTGTTGGAGATTTTGGAAATGCACTTAAAGATGTACTTGAAAAATACAGCCCTGATAGAGTTATCATTGAGCCGTCAGGTGTAGGTAAGCTTTCTGATGTTATAAAAGCAGTTAAAAATATCGGAGATGATGTGAAGATAAATAGTACGGCAACAGTAGTTGACGCATCAAAATGCAAGATGTATATGAAAAACTATGGTGAGTTCTACAACAACCAGATTGAGAGTGCAGGAACGATAATCTTAAGCCGCACACAGAATGTTTCAGAGGAGAAGCTTGCAAAAGTTCTTACAATGATAAAAGAGAAGAATGATGAAGCTTCTGTTATCACGACACCGTGGGATCAGATAGATGGAAAGAAGATTCTTGATGCTATGGAAAAAGTAAATACGCTTGAGAAAGAACTTCTTGAGGAACATCATCACCATGACGGAGAGTGCGGCTGCGGACATGAGCATCATCATCACGACCATGACGAAGAGTGCGGTTGCGGACATGAGCATCATCATCACGACCATGACGAAGAGTGTGGCTGCGGACATGAGCATCATCATGACCATGACGGGGAGTGTGGCTGCGGACACCACCATGAACATGGCCATCATCATGCAGATGATGTGTTTACAAGCTGGGGTGTTGAGACAGCTCACAAGTTTACAGAGGAAGAACTTAAGGATATTGTATCAAAACTTGCAAGTGATAAGTCATTTGGTGATGTTCTCCGTGCTAAGGGAATTGTTGCTTCAGATGAGGGTGAATGGTTCCACTTCGACCTTGTACCTGAGGAGACTGAGCTTAGAAGAGGTGCCGCAGATTATACAGGAAGAATATGCGTAATCGGTTCAAATCTCAATGAGGATGCTATAAAAGAACTTTTTCATGTGGCATAAACAGATATAAAACTAAATATATACTGTGTTGATTGTGCAAGTATAACAATAATACCGCAGGCACGCTCTCGCTATATTGTCGCTCGTAGCAGTATGTAAGTCAGTAAAAGACACTGACATAAAAATGAATGCTATAGCTCGAAAATAGAATTTTCTCGCTGTTCGTTTCACTCATATAATTTTCAGTAAAAATAATCGTATGCGAGCATACATTATTTTTACTTAGAAAATTGCATTCATTTATGCGTATCAAGGACTGACGGCGACAAAATGTCTGCTTATATTATTTGTTATACTTGCACAATCTAAGATTTATTGATAGTTTTGTAGTATTTGCAACTTATAGCTAGTAAGTAGGAAGGAAAAATATGTTTGGTAAGAGAAAAGAAGAAATGATGGTTTATGTTGTCATGGGATTTCTTGAGGCTGGTAAGACAAGCCTTGTAAGAGATCTTATAGTTGACGATATGTTTGATGATAAGATAAAGACACTTATCCTTGCCTGCGAGGAGGGTGAGGAAGAATATGAGGAGGCTGACCTTAAGAAAGGCTGTGCTGTCTGCGAGTATATTGAGGACGAGGAGTCTTTCAACGGAAAAGTTATCCAGAAATTCCTAAAAAAACACAGACCTGACAGGATAATCATCGAGTACAATGGAATGTGGTCTGCGGCAAAAATTCCTGAGCTTTATGATGAACTTGAGGAAATCTGTTTTGACAGGGAAGTCATTATGCAGACACTTGATGTTGTCAATGATGAGACATTTTCACTTTATATGAAGAATATGCCGTCTCTGATGGTTGAACAGTTTAAGGTTGCGGAGATGATAATTGTAAACAGATGTACTGTTGAGAATACAAAGAAATCTGCGATAAGAGGAAGTGTAAAAGCCGTAAATCCTCGTGCACAGATAGTTTACGAGTCAGAAGATGACGCATTTTATGAGATGAAAGAAGAAATGCCATTTGATGTAAATGCTGATGTTATAGAAGTAAATGAGGGTGACTTCGGACTCTGGTATGTCGATATGATAGACCATCAGGAAACATACAACGGAAAGACATTAAAACTTACCGGAATGATACAAAAACCGGGTGGACTTGATAAAGGTTTTGCGGTATTTGGAAGATACGCAATGACCTGTTGTGCAGATGATGTTCAGTTTATGGGATTTTTGTGCAAGGCAGATGACTGGTCGCAGATAAAGAGCGGACAGTATGTGACAGTAACGGCACGCATGGAGTACAAGTTTATGGCTGAGTACGGCGAGGAAGGACCTGTATTTTATGCGGAGGAAATAGTTCCGGCACAGAAACCGGAGGATGAGTTGGTTTATTTTAACTGATTTTTGGCAGACGGACGAAAGTCAGGGTGACATATGTTCTTAGGCGGCACGCTTTTGCTATGCAAACACGCAGCGGTACTAACACACCAAAATACGGTGTGTAAGTGCCGGCGTGTTTGAAATGCCGCTTGCAGAACATATATGCACCCTGACTTTCTGTTTTGTTGGTGAGAATATAGTTATTTTTGTTTTATTTAGTGTATATTTTTTGCAACATTTCTTTCTAACTTCTGTCTTTATATGTAAGAAAGGTTTGCTTTCGTTTACATCTATGGTGCAAGTGACAGTGATTACAGGCAATTTCTATAGGATTTAAAAAAGTGTTTTAGGAGGCGGTTTTTATGAAGTTAGGAAAGTTATTTTTTGTGATGGCGGCTGGTGTTTTTTGTGTCGGGATTGGTGTGACGGCAGATAGTCACGAAGCTTCGGCGGCTGTTAAAGTTTCAGTCAGTAAAAATGAAATAAGGTCTTACAGTGGAAGTGGTGCTTTGAAAATAGGCAAAAATATTAAGAGTATAGCTGTTGACCCTACAATTTCAGGAAAGCACAGTATTTCAAGTATTAAGGTTAAGAGTGGTAACAAGTATTTTTATGTTAAAGACGGCGTACTTTTCAGCAAGGATAAGACTAAGCTGATTTTATATCCGAATATGCGTAAGAACACAACTTATACTGTTCCATCGGGTGTTAAGGTGATAGATGAATATGCTTTTGCAGGTGCAAATATTAAAAATGTCACGATTTCTTCTAAGGTAAGTAGAATTGGAAAGAACGCATTTGAAAATTGCAAGAGTCTTAAAAAAGTTCAAGGAGAATTTAATACAAGTGAATTACCGGAGAATATGTTTTACGATTGTACGAAATTAAATTATTTTGTTATACCTGACAGTGTGAAAAAAATAAAATGGGATGTTTTTTACGGTTGTAAAAATCTTAAAGTTAAGATAGGCAAAAATGTTGAAAGTATAAGTCTAAACAGTGATGATTATGCTGCATCATATGAAGTTGACCCTGAAAACAAAGTTTATAAAATTGATGATGGTGTATGGTATTCAAAGGATGGTACAAAACTTTTGTGTTATCCGAAAAATAAAGCCGGTGAATATGTTATTCCAGACACGGTAACTGATATAAAACTTACGGCTGGTTTTGAGAAAAATAAAAAACTTACGGCACTTATTTTAAATGATAAAGTAACGGAGTTTGATGTAAGAAAACTTGAGGGATGCTCGGCTCTTGAAAAAATTGTTTTAGGTGCTTCTGTTAAAGAGGTAAAGATGAATTTCACAAAAGAATATTCTCTTGAACTTGACAGTTTAAAGGAGATAAGCGTATCTGAAAAAAATGACTGCTATGCTTCATATGGCGGTGCTTTGTATTCAAAAGATTTTACTAAGTTATATTTTATACCTGATGCTATGGATAAACTTGAGCTGAATGAAAATGTAGAGGAGATAGATGAGAGGATAGGTCTTGATAAAAATAATTATAATGAGATTATCCTGCCTGATACAAATAAAAATTTTGTTGTAAAGAATAATGTTCTTTATGATAAAGGCATGACAAGAATATTTATTTTTCCAAGTGTTATAACTTCATATAAACTTCCTGCTACAGTGAATGATGTATCGACGATAACAAGCAGTATGTATATAGATGATGGTGATAATGGATATGATAGATTGAGCCGCAGTGCCTGCAATCTTGAAAGTATTGAAGCGGATGAGAAGAGCAGTTATTTTAAATCTAAGGATGGTATTTTATATAATAATGACATGACAGAGCTTGTATTATATCCTCAGGCTAAAAAAGGTAAATATACAATGCCAAAAGGTATAAAAACAGCGGATGTGGGTATATTTTCAAATGCAGCAGGACTTACAGAACTTACATTGTCTTATGAGAAAAGTCTTTCGTTTGACGGTTGTAAGGCATTGAAAAAGGTTACTTATAGTGAGGGTGTTACGAGTGTATCATTGTTCAGAACAAACAGTACAGCGATAAATAATATATATCTTCCGCGAACTTTGAGATATATTTCACTGTGCGGTTCAGGCAGGGGAGCGACAGTACACGGATATGATAAAACGCTTTATTACAGTTCTGATGATGAATATTTCAAGACAAAGTTAGAGGATTATGTTAAAAAATACGGTTACAAATATAAAAGTCTTGGAAAAGCACATGGAAAGGCTACTGGTTTAACTGTGAGTATATGATTACCGGTTATTGTTCGCTTTGACATACAAAACCGCATCTGTTAAGATAATAGCAGATGCGGTTTTGTACTGTTACGAGTGACAGGTAGCGAGAGTGTGCGTTAGTATTTATTATATTTGTGCTTTAGCACAACATACAATTAGTTTCGCAATTATCTGTGAATTTGTGAGAATGAAAGGTGATATAGATATGAGTAAAATTTTAATAATTGAGGATGATGCTGCTATTGCAGAGCTTGAAAAAGATTATCTTGAACTTAGCGATTTTGAGGTTGCCATTGAGTCTGACGGAAGTTCGGGTGCTGCCCATGCCGTTGATGAGGATTTTGACCTTATCCTTTTAGACCTTATGCTTCCGGGGATGGATGGTTTTGAAATTTGTAAGTATATCAGGGAGAAAAAGGACACGCCTATCCTTATGGTTTCGGCAAAAAAAGATGATATTGACAAGATAAGGGGACTTGGACTTGGTGCAGATGATTATATCACTAAGCCGTTTAGTCCGAGTGAACTTATAGCAAGGGTAAAGGCTCACCTTGCAAGATACAAAAGACTTACGGCATCGGGAACACAGGAGAATGATGTTATTGAGATAAGAGGCCTTAAGATTGATAAGACTGCGAGAAGAGTTTATATCAACGGTGTTGAGAAAAATTTCACGACAAAAGAGTTTGACCTTCTCACATTTCTTGCATCAAATCCAAATCATGTATATTCAAAAGAGGAATTGTTCAAAGAAATATGGGAGATGGAGTCAGTCGGTGATATAGCTACCGTGACGGTACATATCAAGAAGATAAGGGAAAAGATTGAAGAAAGCACGGCAAAACCGCAGTATATTGAGACTATCTGGGGCGTCGGTTACAGATTTAAAGTCTGATACCACAAGACGGGCAATTATCATTTTTGCCCGTCTTTTACTTTCAATGTAAAATAAATACTTGTCCCTGTTCCGGGTGTACTCTTTGCCCATATCTTTCCACCGTGGTCGAGTATTATCTTTTTTACTATGGCGAGACCGAGACCGCTTCCACGCTTGGCAGAATTTCTTGACGCATCTGCCCTGAAAAATCGGTCAAATATGTTTGGCAGGTCTTTTTCCGAAATTCCCGGACCGTCATCGGAGATTTCTATGCGTACAAATTCATCCGGTTTTACCGGTGGATTTACATCCGTGCCATCCTTGTTTATCTGGCGGTATAAAGGTTTTTTTGGTTTGTGCGGTTTGTAGGAAAGAGCAATTCTTATATTGCCATGTTCTTTGTCCTTATATTTAAGAGCATTTCCGGTAATATTATTTAAAACCCTGCGAAGCTGCTCAGGGTCAGCAGATACCATGATACCCTGTGGTGCGTTATTTTCATAAGATACATTCATATTGTTTGACTCATAATCAAAAGAAATCGAATCAATATAATTTTCAAGATATTCTGAAATATCAAATGTAACATAATTGTACGGGATAGAATTCTGCTCTATTTTAGAAAACAGCGACAATTCATCTACGAGATATGTCATATCATTTGCTTTTGAATGAATGGTTTTAAGATATTTCTGCTGTTTCTCAGGTGTCTTTGCAATACCGTCAATAAGTCCCTCAGAGTAGCCTTTTATGGCAGTGAGCGGTGTCTTGAGGTCATGTGATATATTGCTCATCATTTCTCTTGTGTCATTTTCGTACTGGATTCGTTCCTCAAGCATTGACTTAAGTCTTATACGCATTTCCTCGAAATCACGGCATAGCACACCTATCTCATCGCAGGAATTTACATGGACAGGATTGTCAAGATTTCCGGCACCTATCTGCATTGTGGCGATACGAAGTATGTTCAAAGGTTTTATGATACTGTGGTATAGCCATATTAGAAGGAGAGCCGCAGTCATAAACAGGATAAGTGTAAACGCTATGGCTATGTCTCTGACGGAACTTTCCCACCTTGGTATGAGATTAGAAAGTTTTGTTATAAGAAAAAGCTGTCCCGTAGTTCCATCAGAAAAATAAAAGTCTTTGCCACGGGTAAGTGTCGAACTTTTCTGGTCAATAAGGATATTATCGTTTTTGCCGTAGGAATATTCACCAAAAGACGGCAGCGTGGAAACACAGCCATAAAAATCTTTATTGCCTATGTAATATTCATTTTCACCTTTAAACACAACGATAAAAGAATCCTTTGAGGAAATAGAACGGGAAGTGTCATTTAAAAAATTTTTGTCAAGTAATTTGTCAGGATATTCGTCCGCAAGCGTAACAAGTTTATTATAATCATTAAGGGTAAGTTTATAAAGAAGCTGTACAGGATTTAAGACAAGACCATAATCATAGCTATTTTCACTTTCGGTACTGTAATAAGATGATAATATATCCGTCTGGTTCTGCACTATCAGGTGAAAACAGACAAGACCCGCACAAAGCGGAAAAATTGCGATAATCAAAAACGAAATAATCAATTTACCTCTAATCTTCATAAAAACCTCCATAAATCAAAGCTATCTGCCCGTTTAAGAGCAAATAGCTTTGTGAAAAAAATATTAGTAAGCATTTTTATTTACTTTTCGTCCAAAAAATGTAAGGAAAAGTATTTTAAAGTCAAGTGCAAGTGTCCAGTTTTCAACATAATAAAGGTCACACTCGATGCGGCCGGTTATGGAAGTATCGCCCCTAAAGCCATTTACCTGTGCCCAGCCGGTCATGCCCGGACGAACCTGGTGCTTTATCATATATCTTGGTATTTCTTCCTTGAATTTATTTACAAAGAATGGTCTTTCAGGTCTTGGACCGACAAGACTCATATCACCCTTTAACACATTAAATATCTGAGGAAGCTCGTCAATATTTGTCTTACGCATAAATTTTCCTATAGGGGTGACTCTAGGGTCATCTTTAGTGGTCCATGCTTTCTTTTCTTCACTTGCTTCCTGAACTTTCATTGAACGGAATTTATACATATCAAACTCCCTGTTGTGAAGTCCGATTCGTTTTTGTTTGAATATAAGCGGACCCGGGGATGTTGTTTTTACGATTATTGCTGTTATAAGCATAGGAATCGCAAAGAGTATAAGTGCGACTGTAGCACCGAAAATATCAACGGCACGCTTTAATACAATATTGTATGAAGAGCTGAGTGGTACATGGCGTACATGGATAACAGGTATTCCATCTAAATCCTCAGTGTAAGGTTTTGTAGGAATGATGTTGTTGTAATCAGGAGCAAATTTTGTATGGACACCTGATTTTTCGCAGATTGCTACAAGTCCTTCAAGTTTTGAATATTCATCGATGCTAAGTGTAATGACTATCTCATCAAATTCATTTGATGAGAGATAATGTTCAAGGGCACTGAGCCTGTCTACAACTTTGATGGTACGGTATTCATCGCCTATTTTTTTGTTATCATCGAGAATACCATGTATTTTGTAACCCCATTCAGGATGCAGTCTTAAACGCCTTATATAATTTTCGGCGGTTCGGCTGTAGCCGACGATAAGGACATGTTTAAGATTTTTTCCGTCTTTTCTCATTTTTCTTAAGATAGAAATAACAACAAGTCGGAAAGCATAGTCGATAATAATATTTATGCAGGCAAAGAAACCGAGCAAAAGTCTTGCGTAATCCCACTGCTTGAAAAAGTAAAGTGCTGCAAGACAGTATATGATACCAAAAAAGTTTGACTTGATAAGGCAGAAAAGCTCCGCACGCCTGCCACTTGTTCTTTTTGGGTCATACATCCCGCAGAAACCGTATATGATGAGATAGCAGGGAACTATCATAGTCAGAAGATTCTGATACTGTGACATATCCTTGTAATATCCGAGCGGCGGAGAAATAATATGCCATCTGATAAGCGGGCTGTTAAATTCATCAAGTCTTAAGATATATGCTAAGTTAAACGATAAATAAATTATTATTGCATCAACAATAATGTGTAAAATGTTTAGTAATCGCTGGTTTTCTTTAATCAATTTTTCATCCTCTCAATCTCTTGTAACTTTTTAAAACCTATGGCTTTTAAAAATAAAATGTGCTAAAATGTTAAATGTTTGTATGTGCATTAATTATTATAGATGTTTGGGCAGAAGCTTTTTATTGCTTCTTTGTTATATGAATTTTCCCCTTGCATCATTATATAAGGTATAATTATTTTGCGCAACAATAAAATTTAATATAATATATGAAATGAAAAAATTATATTTTTTTCACAAGTTAAACACAAAAACTTGCTAAAATCTGTTTTACAGATAGGAAAAAGAAGTTACAGGTCTCACTATAGATGTGGACAGTAACAAAAAGTAAAGGGAGGTACCGATGATGGATGAGAACAACAATTTAAATGGAACAGATAGCGGTCAGCCACAGAATGAATATACCGGAGAGTATGGAAATTCTGTAGAAACAGATGGTTCTGCTGATTCTGTTTACAGTTATTCATATAAAAATGGTGCAAACAATGCAGAGTCTACACATTCAGGTGATTATTATGCAGGAAACAATAATGCAGAGAGTACAATGAATGACAGCAGACAGCAGGGTTACCAAAGCAGCAATGACACACAGAACGGATTTGAATCTTCATACAAAAATGAAAATCCGTATCAGAAAGCTAATCCTTATGAAACGAATATGAATAATAATTATAATAATACAAATCCATATGGAAACAATGGGGGAAACGGACAGAGCTATTCTTTTAATGATAATGAGGAGAAAAATAAATCTTCTAAAAAAGATGACAAGAAGTCTTCTTTAGGAAAAAAGCTTTTGATATGTGCTGCGTGTGCTTTGGTATTTGGTATTGTTGCGGCGGTTTGTTTTGAAAGTGTATGTTACTTTTCAAGTAAAGTTCTTGGTATAAACACACCGGCAATAACCACAAGTAAACAGATAGGAACAACGACAACGGGAAGCAGCAAAAAGGTTGCAACAGGAGCTGCAATAGCCGGAGGTACAAATGATGTGTCTTCAATCGTTGAGCAGACAATGCCGGCAGTTGTTGCCATCACTTGCACAAGTGAGGCTACAAACTATTACAGTTTGTTTGGAAATAGTCAGCAGCAGGAACAGCAGAGCAGTGGTACCGGATTTATAATCGGTCAGAGTAACAGCGAGCTTCTTATAGCAACAAACAATCATGTAATTGACGGAGCAAAGACAATATCAGTTCAGTTTATTGATGAGCAGGTATATGAAGCATCGGTTAAAGGTAAGGATTCAAGTAATGATCTTGCAGTAGTAGCCGTAAAACTTAAAAAGATTAAAAAATCAACAATGAATAAAATAAAGATTGCTGATGTAGGTGATTCAGATTCACTTAAGGTCGGTGAGATGGCTGTAGCAATTGGAAATTCACTTGGTTACGGACAGTCAGTTACAGTTGGATACATCAGTGCAAAGAACAGAGAGATAACAGAGACTTCAGAGACAGATGGTTCAACAAATTCAATCAAGGCAATCCAGACAGACGCTGCTATCAATCCGGGTAACAGTGGAGGACCGCTTATCAACCTCAAAGGTGAAGTTATCGGTATAAATTCAGCAAAGATTGCTGATTCGTCAGTAGAGGGTGTAGGTTATGCGATTCCTATCTCACAGGCAACACCTATCATTGATGAACTTAAGGACAAAGAAGAATTGTCGGATTCACAAAAAGGCTATCTTGGTATATCAGGAAGAACAGTCGGAAGTGAAGCAAGCAGCTACAATATTCCGAGCGGTGTATATGTCGCAGAAGTATCAAAGGGCGGTGCCGCAGAAGAAGGCGGCGTTAAAGTCGGAGATATTATAACAGCTATCAACAATCAGGATGTCAGAAGTATTGAAAGTCTTAAGGAAAAAGCAAACGGTTACCGCAAGGGAACAGAAGTTGAGCTTACGATACAGAGAAGTGACAATGGAACTTATAAAGAGAAGAAAGTAAAAGTAAAACTTCAGGGTTCAAAGTCTCTTGACGGCTTGTCAAATGGCAGCGGTTCTGACAGTTCAAATAATGACAGTAATAACGGAAGCAATGGTTATAATCAGGGTAACGGAAACAGTGGAAACGGAAGTAACGGTTATGATAATAATGGAAACAGCGGTTCGGACAACGGTTCGGACAGTGGTGACGACAGCGGATTTGGCAATTTCTTCTCTAATCCGTTTGGAAATTAAATAGTAGAATTCAGTTTAAGCATATAGTGTTTGGACTGTGGATAACATCAGCCAGCCGTGATGATTAATGCACGGCTGGCATTTGGCGTTTTTAGGAATAAGAGACAAAAATTAAAGCGAATAAGGGGAATAAAATAATGCAAAATGGGACAGCGGGTGAAAAAATAAATGATAACAAAAAGGATGATGCCCGAAAAAATGTACCGGAAACAACAAATGGAGCCATTGGTTATGAGCCGGAAATGGGAACAGGCAGGAAAAAATTTATAAACGATATAAAAAGACTGGGTGTTATTCTGCTGTTTTTGGTGCTTACATTATGGCAGTTTTCATCACTGGAATTATTTTTTAAACAGACCATCAATAATTTCAATACGGAACTTATAATTAAAAATATGGCATTGTTTGCCACTGCCAATATTGTGCTTGTCGCATTGTTTCACAGAATGAAGCCGGCATTTTTAATATCATTTATTTTGACAATGTTCATAGGGATAGCAAATTATTATGTTATATCATTTAGAGGGTATGGTATAGTTTTTATGGATTTTTATGCCATAAAGACGGCGGCAGCTGTTGCAGGCGGATATAAATACGGGGTTGATATTTATCTTATTGCAGGAGTTTTAAGCTGTATAGCGGGAATTGCAATAAGCCTTATCCTGCCGTCAAAAAAGAGAATGTATTTTAATGTAAAAGATATGTGTGCATCTGTTTCTGCCTTGTTTATAGCAGCAGTGTTTGTTGTATGGCTGAACACCTCAGCAACATTCTTTGATAATGTAAGTTCGCTTTCATGGGATCACAGTATAGGGATAAATGACTATGGTTATCTTCTTTATTTTGTTGCAAATGCAGGAGAGTCAACGGTAGATGCACCTGATGGCTATTCAGTAGAAAAAGTCGATAAGATATTATCAAAATATGAGGATAAGAAAAAAACATCGGATTTGCAAGAAAAACATCCTAATATTATAATGATAATGAATGAATCATTTTCAGATTTAAGGGTTTTAGGAAAATACACTACAAATAAAGAAATTATGCCTTTTTTTGACAGCCTTAATAAAAATGTGGTAAAGGGTTATGCCGAATCATCAGTTTATGGAGGATATACGGCAAACTCTGAGTTTGAGTTCCTGACAGGATGTACAAAAACTTTTCTGCCTGGAAATCCGTATCTGCAATATATTGATGACTACCTGCCATCTGTTATAAGTAACATAAAAAGCCAGAAAGGTTATGGTGAGGCGGTTGCCGTGCACCCTTACAACCCGTCAGGCTATAACAGAAACAGAGTATATCCGTTATTGCATTTCGACAGCTTTTTAAGCATAGATGATTTTAAAAATCCTTTGCTTATAAGAGATTATATAAGTGATAAGTCAGACTATGAAAAGATAATAGATTTGTATAAGAATAAGAAAAAAGACAGCTCATTGTGTGTATTTAATGTTACAATGCAAAACCATAATCCATACAATTTCGACTATGTAGGTGAAGTGAAAGTGACAGATTTTTCAGTTTCATCACAAGTGGAACAATATCTTTCTCTTATGAGAAAGTCGGATGATGCCTTAAAGGAGCTTATCACTTATTTTAAGAAGTCGGATGAGCCTGCTATCATTTTAGTGTTTGGAGATCATCAGCCGCATTTGCCGGATTCATTTTATGAAAAACTATTTGGAAAAAATCCGGTGCAGTTTAGCAGGGAGGATAGTATGAAAGAACACTTGATTCCTTTTATGATATGGGCAAATTATGATATAGGAGAAGAAAATATAGAGAGGACATCCATAAATTATCTTTCTTCGCTGCTTCTTGAAAAGGCTGGTCTTAAGATGAGTGATTATAACAGGTATTTGCTGGAACTTTATAAGGAAATTCCGTCGTTGAGTGCAACCGGATTTTATGACAAAACCGGAGTATTGCATGACAATAAGGAAAGTACCGGAAAGTATGCAGAGATGTTGAAGGAATATGAAATGATTCAGTATAATTATCTTTTTGATAAAGATAACAGATTGGATAAACATTACAATGTAATGAAATAAACATTATTTAGGATTGGAGAGGGCAAAATGACGACAATGTGCATTTATGATGATGATATAGAATTTTCATTATTGTTTGAAAAACTATTGTATAGATATGCAGAGGAAAATGATAAAGAGATTGATGTGGAAATCTTTCAGGGTGGTGAAAATGCGGCTTTACAAATAGCACAGAATGAATATGATATACTTTTTCTGGATGTTAGTATGGCGAAAATGGATGGGATCAAATTGGCGAAACGAATCAGGGAGTATGATAATAATGTGTATATTGTATTTGTAACGGCATTTATTGATTATTCGCTGGAAGGATACAAGGTAGATGCGATTCGCTATATTTTAAAAGATAGTGAATCATTGGAAAAATCAATGTATGAGTGTCTGAATACAATAACAGACAGAATGAGCAGCATTGAGCAAAAAATAGAATTAGAATTTTTAGAGGGGAAGAAATACATACGACCCAATGATATCTTGTATGTGGAAAGCAATCTGCACAAATTAACATTTCATTTGAGAGGGCAGAGTGAAAAAAATTATACGATGTACGAGAGGCTGGATCAAATAGAAATCAAATTTCAAAATTATCATTTTTGCAGGAGTCATAAGAGTTATCTGGTGAATTTGAAATATGTTCAAAGCATTGAACGATATGAAATCACGTTAGTTAATGGTGAGAAGGTTTGTGTTTCTCAACCAAGATATAAAGAGGTAAGAGAAAAATTTATCTGCTATCAGGGAGAGATTTAGATGAAATTACATCCATATGGGATGATTTATACTGTTTTATATATTATTCTGTGCAAGTTGTTCTTGGAAACATTTGCTAAAAAACGTTCTGTTTCGATATTCTATACAACCATGCTACTTGGTGTATTATCCGTACTAGAATATGTGTGTTCGGTTGTTTTGGCGGATTTTTTGGTTTTAAAGGCAATTTTG
>OLVO01003109.1_pt1 | contig 14217 bp, 12 predicted proteins | sample 1672571 | NCBI WGS metagenome assembly OLVO01 (sample SAMEA3136700, study PRJEB25190) | human gut metagenome | biome: human gut; feature: human-associated habitat; material: faeces | place: Austria | collected 2013 | reverse complement strand
GCATTTCATACTATTTTCTGATTAAAATCTTTTCTAAAGATTTTAATTGGAGTTCAGTATCAAAATGCCGCGGGGCTGTATTGCATCAGGAAAGGGAGAGCGCTTCCGGAGAAGCCTCTCCCTTATGCGTTATTTCAGCAGATTGTCCGCCATTTGCGAGATCATGGCGTGGTCGTAAGTATCCTGACTGCACTCCCAGACGATCAGACCGGCAATGCCTTTCTGCTCGATGAAGTCCAGCTTGTCCTGTAGGGTCATGGGGGTCTCGTAAGAGATGTACCAGCAGTAATACGGGGACTTTTCGTCGTCGTTGTACAGATACGCACCACGGTTGAAGGCATCGTAGCTGTAATGCCAGCCGGTGCCGCCATTATCGAAGGACTCGCCCATGACAGGCTTGCCGTCCACCCACTCGGTGGTGTAGCCGCTGACGGCTTCGGCTTCCCACGCTTTCAGCATTTCCTGCGTGATCTCCACGTCAGAGGGGGCCTTGGATTCCACAGAAACGCCCACGGGGTTGCTGCCGGAGGGCGGGGTGAACATTTTCAGGTCGGTGCCGTACATGGGGCTTCCAATGCAGATATTGCGCAGCTCCACGCCGTAGCCAAGATTCATGACGGTGACGGCGTCCTTCGCGTGCTGCAGCTTGCTGGCGTGGCCGGTGATCTTATCCCATGTGCCCGCCATGTCATAGGTCATGATGTTCACAAAATCCATGTAGGGAGACACGAGACGCCAGTTCTGCATGGGCAGTGTCCAGCCGGTGGAGGCGGAGGCGCAGGCGGTGAGCCGCTTCACGCCGGGGCCGTAGGCGTCGTCCATGGCCTGACGGAGCTGCTGGGCAAGGGCGGCAAAGTTGGCGCTGTCCTCCTCAGGCGTACCCCAGATGGGACAGCCCTGATCTTCTTCGCTTTCGGGCAGGCGCGCGCCGTCCTTACTGCCGCCGAAATATTCCCAGTCAATGTCGAAGCCGTCCACCCATGGGTATTCCTCCAGAATGTCCAGACAGCTCTCCACGAAGGAGGTGCGGCCCTCGGGGGTGTAGGCCATTTCGGAGAAATAGCCGCAGCGGGTCCAGCCGCCGATGGAGATCAGAATTTTGACATCCGGGTACTGCTCGGAATAATACTGATACTGGGCAAAGTGGTTCCGGGGCAGGCCGGGCGCCTTCCGGCTCGGCTCGTCGTTGTCAAAATCCGCCTTGGGGAGGGTGGACGCCACGCGGAAGCTGGTTCGGGGTTCCCCGGACGCTGCCAGCCGGTCCCATGAGGTCTCCGTGGAGCCGTCGGCGGGTTCTACCGCCCAGAAAGCGTGGTTGATGCAGGTGACCTTATCCCATGGAATGCTGCACACCTCCGCGCCTTCCTCGGCGGTTTTGGTGTCCAGATACCAGTTGGCGAAGTAGACGATGACCTCTTTTTCCTCCGCCACCAGCGAAATGGTCTCCGCCGGTTCAGCTTCAATGGGGACAGTCGTTTCGGAAGCGGTGGGGGCTGTGGTTTCCTGCGGGGCAGAACTGCACGCCGTCAGCAGACACAGGCAGACAAGCAGCAGAGCAAGAATCGTTCTTCGCATGGTAAAGTCCTCCCTGTATTGGCGGTACGGTAAAATACCAGATGCTGCCATTATACCATGGGGCTACTCGTTATACGATGGATTTCGGCGGCAATTCTTGTTGCTGCTTGGCGTGTAGATGACAAGAATAGTAAAATCCGCGTACCCCCGGCAAGGGGTACGCGGAAATAAACGCTTGTGATGTTATTCGACGGGAGCAGGTTCCTGGAGCTTCTTCAGCTCCTCTTCCTCCAGAACCCGGTAGGCAACCTTGCCGACCAGCGTCTTGGGCAGTTCGTCCCGGAATTCGATATCGTAGGGCATGGCGTATTTGGCCACGTACTTCCGGCAATACTCCATAATGGAACGCTTGGTTTCGTCGTTCTTTTCCACGCCGGGAACCAGCTTGACGAAGGCTTTGACCTTCTGCATCTTGTAGGAATCCGGCACGCCGATGACGCAGCTCATCTGCACGAATTCGTGGGCGTCCAGAATGTTCTCAATCTGGGCGGGGTAGACGTTGTAGCCGGAGGTGATGATCATCCGCTTGGCTCTGCCGCGGAAATACACGAAGCCCTCCCTGTCCATGGTACCGAGGTCGCCGGTGCAGACCCAGGTCAGGCCGTCGGCGTGGTGCTGCAAGGTTTTCGCGGTTTCCTCCGGATGGTGCATGTACTCCTTCATCACCGTGGGGCCTGCCAGAAGGATCTCGCCCTCCTCACCGTAGGGAAGCTCCTCCTCGGTGCCGGGCTTGACGATTTTGATGTAGGTATCGGGGAAGGGAAGACCGATGCTGCCCTCCTTGTGCATGTGGCTGGGGGTCAGGCAGCAGGCGGTGACGGTCTCGGTGGTGCCGTAGCCCTCCCGCACCTGAATGGAGGCTTTGTGGTCGTACAGGAACTTGTCCAGCTTCTTTTTCAGCTCGACGGACAGGGAATCGCCGCCGGAAAAAACGCCCTTCAGGCAGCTGAGGTCAGCGCCCTCCATATCCGGCAGACGGAGCAGCGCTTCATACAGGGTGGGAACGCCTGCGACGAAGTTGCAGCGCTGCTTGACCAGGTCTTTTGCGTAGCTCTTGGGGGTGAACCGGGGAACCAGAATGCACCGGCCGCCCTGGGTCAGCATGGTGTGGATGCACACGCCCAGGCCGAAGCCGTGGAAGATGGGCATGGCGGCCAGCATCTTGTCCCCGGGACGGAACATGGGGTTGGCGGCGATGACCTGCTGCCCCAGCGCGTTAAAGTTCTTGTTGGTCAGGACGATGCCCTTGGTGGTGCCGGTGGTGCCGCCGGAGTAGAGGATGACGGCGGGATCGTCGGCGGTGCGGCTGATCTTGTAGTCATAGAAGCAATAGCGGCTCATCCGCACGAATTCCTGCCAGCGGATGACCGGGGCGTCTTCGGGAATTTTCTCGATCTTCCGCCCCTGTGTGAGCATGTAACCGGCCTTGATGGGCTGTGCCAGCGCATCCTTGATGCTGGCAATGATGATGTTGACCACCTTGGTGTTCTTGCGGACGGACTCGAATTTATTGTAGAACTGATCGAGGGTGATGGCGGTGACGCTTTCGGATTCGTTGAGATAGAACTCGATCTCTTTCTCGGCAGACAGGGGATGCACCATGTTGGCAATGCCGCCTACCAGATTGATGGCGTAGAACAGGTAAATGGCCTGCGGGCAGTTGGGCATGGCGATGGTGACCTTGTCGCCCTCCCGGACGCCGATGGTTTTCAGTGCCTTGGCGCAGGTCTCCACCTCCTGCACCAGCTTCTTGTAGGTGGTGGACTTGCCCATGAAGTCAAAGGCAACGTAATTGGGGTATTTTTCTGCAATGGCCTCCACAGCCTCAAACATGGAGCCTTCAAAATAGTCAAGGTGCATGGGCATACTGCCCATGGAGCCAGCCCATGGGGTCTTTGCGGTGATTGTCTCCATCAGTAATCTACCTCTTCCTGTAACGGCTTGTCCAGCAGCTGGGGATTTTCCAGCAGCGTTTTTAACAGACGGACGGTTTTGGCGTAATAATAGCCGTCGGCAATGCGCTCGTCGATGGTCAGACCCAGATCGATGCTGGGCTTCATCTCGAAGGTGCCGTCGTCATTGAAAAAGGGGCGCTTTTTGATCTCGCCGATGGCGCAGAACACCGACGTGGTGCCCCAGTTGGTCAGGTGGTGATAGCCCGCGTGGAGCTTGATGGAGCCGAGGTTGGTCAGCACCACGGAGGAGTAGTAGGGGTCGCCCGCAATGACGCTCTGGGGCATCCAGCCGTGGCGGTCTAAGAAACGGGCGATGCCGCCCACCGCCTGCACGAGAAAACCGGGCAGGCTCTGCACCGCGTTCAGACTTTGTGTACCCTTATCCACCTCGTCGCTGCTGCGGCAAATGGAGATCTGACGGAAAATCTCGTCATGAATGGTGTCGATGGTGTCGGTGCCCTTGGAGTGGATATAAGCCAGCGCCTCGCCGCCGTCGTCGGAAAATTCCTTTTTCACGGTGAAGGCCGCGGAGACCTCATTGCGCTGATACATGGTCTTGTTGGCAATGAAGCGGTTCATCTTCGGCCGCAGGGTGATGACCTTCAGCATGATGGTGACCATCACCTGAAAGAAATTGTATTTGTAGTCCGGGTCGGAGGCGTTTTTCTCGTCCAGATAAGCCAGCACATTGGTCAGGTCGATCCGCTCGCTGATGAACGCCTCGTTGTCACATCGGTTTGGATACATCAGCGGCATGACCAGATGCATCGCGTGGATGTTTCTGAGCTTTGCGCCGTCTTTCCTGTCTCCGAATTTTTTTGCCATAAGTACACTCTCTTTCTGAAATCTTTGGGGCAAAAAACTTTTTCGTGTAGCCGCGACATTTTATGCGGTTTTGCCCCTTGAAAGTTCCCGTCCTTTCGACGATAATTATACCACCCGTATACCATGCGAATCTAAACTGAAACGAAACTTTGTTTATTTTCGGTTTAGATTCCCGCGATATTCTGGACGCATTATTCCCAGAGAAAGGAAGGAGCAGATTGGGAGAACGGAAAATTTCTCCGCTGTACCGGCTGATCAAAGCCGCCGTGCGGGCGGTGTATCCCAAAATCAAGGTCGTGGGGGAGGAGAACCTTCCGCCGGAGCCGGTGGTGTATGTGGGCAACCACAGCCAGATGAACGGCCCCATCGCATGCGAGCTGTATACCCCCGGTGAGCATTATATCTGGTGCGCCGGTGAGATGATGGACAAAAAAGAAGTGCCGGCCTACGCCTATCAGGACTTCTGGTCGGAAAAGCCGAAGGCCGTCCGCTGGTTTTACAAGCTGCTGTCCTACATCATCGCGCCCCTGTCCCAGCTGGTTTTCACCAACGCCAACACCATCGGCGTGTACCACGATGCCAAAATCATTACAACTTTCAAAAAGACGGTGACGGCGCTTCAGGAAGGCGCAAGCGTGGTGATTTTTCCGGAGCATCACGTGCCGCGAAACAACATTATCTGCGAGTTCCAGGACAGGTTCATCGACGTGGCGAAGCTCTACTACAAGCGCACGGGAAAGGCGCTTGCCTTTGTGCCGCAGTATCTGGCGCCCAGCTTGAAAACCATGTATCTGGGCAAGCCCATCCGCTTTCAGCCAGACGCGCCCCTGGAGGAGGAGCGCAGACGCATCTGCGAATACTTGATGGAGCAGGTCACGGAAATGGCGCAGGCGCTGCCAAAGCACATCGTCGTGCCTTACCCCAACATGCCCAAGAAGCAATATCCCTGCAATATCCCACAGGAGGCCACCCATGAGAAAACCGGAAATTGATTACCGCACCTTTCGGCTGTCCAAGCTCAATGACCCGCAGTTTGCGCACTTAAAGCTTCTGGGCGGCTGGATCGGCTACTTTATCATGTATTTTCTGACGGAGAACCTGATCCCCGAGGAAAGCTGCCATGTTGTCCACTGCTGGATCGACGATCTGATTCCCTTCTGCGAGTGGTTCCTCATTCCTTACGTATTCTGGTATTTCCTGATCGTGTTTACGCTGCTGTACCTGATGCTGTATCACGTGGAGGGCTTCAAGCGGTTCCAGATTTTCATTATCGTCACGCAGGTGGTAGCCATGGCGATCTACATTATCTATCCCAACCGGCAGGATATGCGCCCGGAGGTGTTCCCCAGAGAAAATTTCCTCACGGCGTGTATTGGATTGCTGTACCGGCAGGATACGCCCACCGGCGTGTGTCCGTCGCTTCATGTGGCCTATTCCATGGGTATCGCGTCGGCGTGGCTGAAGGAAAAGAACGTGGGTAAGTGGTTCAAGGCGTTCATTATCGTAGCGGTGGTGTTCATCTGCCTTGCCACCATGTTTATCAAGCAGCATTCCGCCGTGGACTTCTTCGTGGCGCTGCCCGTCTGTCTGCTGGCGGAGGGAATCGCCTACGGCAAGAGCTACTGGGCTGTCCGCTGGAAAAAACGGCGTTCAGTGACCTGACAATAAATAATATGGAGGGGAGGAAATCGCATGTTTCAGATCATGGTCGTGGACGATGACCGAAACACCCGCAGACTTTTGCAGGCGGTGCTGGAAGCGGACGGCTACAAGGTGCTCACCGCCGAAAACGGAGAGGACGCTCTGGCGCTCATGGACTCGGAGTATGTCGATCTTGTGGTGCTGGACATCATGATGCCCAAAATGGACGGCTACGAGTTTACCAGAACCCTGCGGGAGACGAACAACAACCTGCCCGTTTTGATGGTTTCCGCCAAGGAGCTGCCCTCCGACAAGAAGCACGGCTTCCTGGTCGGCACCGACGATTACATGACCAAGCCCATCGACGAAGAGGAAATGCTCTGGCGGATCAAGGCACTGCTGCGCCGGGCGAAAATTGCCAGCGAGCGCCGTATCGTGGTAGGGGACGTGGTGCTGGACTACGACTGCCTGACGGTGAGCCGGAAGGGGGAAGTGCAGGAGCTTCCCCAGAAGGAATTCCTGCTTCTATACAAACTCCTGTCCTATCCCGGAAAAATCTTCACCCGTATCCAGCTCATGGACGAGATCTGGGGCGCGGATTCCGACACCGGCTGGGAGACCGTGACGGTACACGTGGGACGTCTGCGCAAGCGCTTTCAGGACTGGCCGGAATTCACCATTGAGTCCGTCCGGGGATTGGGCTATAAGGCGGTGAAAAAGGTATGAGCAAAAAGCCGGGAAAGCGCCGCTGGTCGCTGACGCTGCTCTATTCCACCGCGTTTTTTCTCATTCAGCTGGCGGCGGTTCTCATTACGGCGGCGCTGTCCTTCCTGCTGACCAAGCTGGGGGTGCTGGACAATCTGGGTATTCCCAGAAACTCCGGCTTTGCCATGCTGATCGTGATGCTGCTCATCAGCGTTCTGGTGGGCAGCGTGGTTGCCATCGGCACCGTGAAAATTCCGCTGCGCCCCTTTAACCGGCTGATCAACAACATAGACCGTTTGGCGGCGGGAGATTTCACGGCCAGAATGCACTATGGCAAGGTGATGGGGGACAACCCCGTTTTTCAGGAGCTGTCGGAGAGCTTCAACGCCATGGCGGAGGAACTGGAAAACACCCAGATGCTGCGAAGCGATTTCATCAACAATTTTTCCCACGAGTTCAAAACGCCCATCGTCTCCATTGCCGGGTTTGCGAAGCTCCTGCGCCGGGGCAATCTGACCGACGCGCAGAAGGAGGAATACCTCGCCATCATCGAGGAAGAATCCCTCCGGCTGGCGGCAATGGCCACCAATGTGATGAATCTGACAAAGGTGGAAAACCAGACGATTTTAACGGATCTGACCACCTTCAACCTGTCGGAACAGATTCGCGCCTGCGTGCTTCTACTGGAAGAAAAGTGGAGCCGCAAAGAGCTTGACCTCGATCTGGAATTCCCGGAATATACCATCCGGGCGAACGAGGAACTGCTGAAACAGGTCTGGATCAATCTGCTGGACAATGCCATCAAGTATTCCCCCAACTACGGGGAGATCGGCGTGCGGATTTCCGAGGGGCCGGAGACGCTGGCCGTCACCATCACCAACTACGGCCCCGATATCCCCAAGGACAAGGTCAGCAGAATCTGGGGAAAATTCTATCAGGCGGACGAGTCCCATTCCTCGGAGGGCAACGGCATCGGCCTTGCCGTGGTGAAGCAGGTGGTGCAGCTCCACGGCGGCACTGCCACGGTGGACAGCGGCAGCGGCTCGACGACCTTTACCGTGGAACTGCCCAAGCAGGAAGAAACAGTCTGATACTATTTCCTGATTAAAATCTTAATTTTAATCAGGAAGGCACCGCCTGAAGGTGCCTGGAATCAGAAAAAATACATCTGCCGGCTGCGTCCGGGCCGGCGGCAAAAGGAGGAAACACGGATATGAATGAAGTCAAACGGCCAAAGAAACCCCTTATTTTCTACTACACGCTGGTGATGGTCGCGCTGGTGCTGTTCAACTTCCTGCTGGTTCCCTGGATTGCGGAGCAGCAGATCATCGAGGTGGACTACGGCACCTTCATCACCATGACGGAAAATAAGGAAATCGATCAGGTAAAGGTGGAGGACAACCAGATCCTCTTTGAAGGGAAGGACGGCAAAATTTATAAAACCGGCCTGATGAACGACCCAGATCTGGTAAACCGGCTCCACGATTCCGGTGCAAAGTTCGGCGGAGAGATCGTGGAGGAAACCTCTCCGCTCTTAAACATCCTGCTGACCTGGGTGCTGCCCGTTGTGCTGTTCATCGCACTGGGGCAGTTTATGTCCAAAAAGCTGATGGACAGAGCCGGCGGCCCCAATTCTCTGATGTTCAACGGCGGCAGCTCCAACGCCCGTGTTTATGTCCAGTCCTCCGACGGCATCAAATTTGACGACGTGGAGGGTGTGGACGAGGCGGAGGAAAGCCTGCAGGAGATCGTGGATTACCTCCACAATCCGGACAAGTACCGGGAGATCGGCGCATCCATGCCCAAGGGCGTGCTGCTGGTAGGCCCTCCGGGTACCGGCAAGACCATGCTGGCAAAGGCCGTCGCCGGTGAGGCGAATGTCCCGTTCTTCTCCATCAGCGGCTCCGAATTTGTGGAAATGTTCGTGGGCATGGGCGCGAGCAAGGTGCGCGACCTGTTCAAGCAGGCGAAGGAAAAAGCCCCCTGCATCGTGTTTATTGACGAGATTGACGCCATCGGTCAGAAGCGGAACGCGGGCGTCATGGGCGGCAACGACGAGCGGGAGCAGACGCTGAACCAGCTGCTCACGGAAATGGACGGCTTTGAAGGCAACTCCGGCGTCATCATCCTCGCCGCCACCAACCGCCCCGAATCCCTTGACCCCGCCCTGACCCGTCCCGGACGGTTTGACCGTCGGGTGCCGGTAGAGCTGCCCGACCTTCAGGGTCGTGAAGCCATCCTGCGGGTACACGCAAAGAAGATCAAAATCGCCGACGACGTGGACTTCAAGCAGATCGCGCGGATGGCCTCCGGCGCGTCCGGCGCGGAGCTTGCCAACATCGTCAACGAAGCGGCGCTGCGCGCCGTCCGGGACGGACGGAAATTCGCCACCGAGGCGGACATGGAAGAGTCCATCGAGGTGGTCATCGCGGGCTATCAGAAGAAGAATGCCATCCTTACCGACAAGGAAAAGTGGACGGTTTCCTACCACGAAATCGGCCACGCGCTGGTCGCGGCTATGCAGACCCATTCCGCCCCGGTGCAGAAGATTACCATTATTCCCCGTACCTCCGGTGCGCTGGGCTATACTATGCAGGTGGAGCAGGGGAACCACTATCTGATGACCCGGGAGGAGCTTCTTGACCAGATCGCCACCTACACCGGCGGTCGTGCGGCGGAGGAAGTCAAGTTCGGCACCATTTCCACCGGCGCATCCAACGACATCGAGCAGGCTACCAAGATGGCCCGGGCCATGATCACCCGCTACGGCATGAGCGAGGACTTTGACATGGTGGCGCTGGAAACCGTCACGAACCAGTATCTGGGCGGAGACGCGTCTCTGGCCTGCTCCGCGGAGACGCAGGCGAGCATTGACCGGCAGGTAGTCGCTCTGGTGAAGAAGCAGCACGAAAAGGCGAAGAACATTCTCACGGAAAACAGGCAGAAGCTGGATGAACTGGCAAGCTATCTGTACGAAAAGGAAACCATCACCGGTGAGGAATTCATGAAGATCCTCAACGGCTGACAGCCGCATCTTTTCGGCAGGAAGAAAGGCACTATCGCACTATGAAAATCGCAATCGCAACGGATACCAACAGCGGAATTACCGCCATGGAGGGCGAAAAGCTGGGCGTTTTTGTTCTGGCCATGCCCGTCAATCTGGAGGAAACCATCCACTACGAGGGCATCGACATCACGTCGGAGCAGCTGTATGACGCCATGCGGCAGCACCGGGATGTCTCCACCTCCCAGCCGTCGCCGGGGCAGCTCATGGAGCTGTGGGACGGAATTCTGGCAAAGGGCTATGATGAGATCGTGTATATTCCCATGTCCAGCGGCCTGAGCGGCTCCTGTCAGAGCGCCGCTCTGTTCGCGCAGGACTACGACGGCAGGGTGCAGGTGGTGGATAATCACCGCATCTCCGTCACCCAGAAGGAGTCGGTCATCAGTGCCCTTCGTCTGGTCGAGCAGGGGTATGACGCGGGACAGATCAGGGACTTCTTGGAAAAGCACGCCTATGATGCCAGCATCTACATCACCGTGGATTCCATGGAGTACCTGAAAAAGGGCGGCCGGGTCACGCCCGCCGCGGCCACGCTGGCGACGGTGCTGAACCTCAAGCCGGTTCTGACCATTCAGGGGGACAAGCTGGACGCCTTCGCCAAGGTACGGGGCATGAAGCTTGCCGAGAGCAAAATGATCGAAGCAATTCATCAAGACCGGGCGGAACGTTTCAAAGACGTCCCGGAGTCCCGCCTCCTGATCGAAACCGCCGGAACGCTGGAAAACGGCGAACTGGCAGAGCACTGGCGTCAGCAGGTGCAGGCGGAATTTCCCTTTGCGAAGGTGAGTTACGCCAACCTGCCGTGCAGCATCGCCTGCCACTTGGGCATGAATTCCGTTGCCACCGTCATCATGACGGAAGAAGTGCAGCGGGCAGACTGAAATACAACAAGACCGGTGAAAACCGGCCTTATTTCATAATCACGGAATAGAAAGGTGCTGAGATTCATGAAATTGAGAAACGCGGCAATCTTTTTCCTGCTTCTGGCCTTACTTCTACCTGCATGCAGTCAGCAGCCAGATGAGGAAATTGACCCCATGCGGGAGCAGCTTCAGAAACGGTGTGGAGAAATTGCGTCAGTTTGCAGTGAGACATACCGCAGAGCAGACAAGACAGGAACGACCCTTTCGCAAAGCACCATTGATGAAATGGAAGCCGCCATGTATGACGCCGGACTGGACGTGATCGACACAAGTGGGGAATATCCTGCGTACCTGATGACAGCAGATAGATTCCGGGATTTCTGGCAGAACGTTCAGAGCGGAAAAACGGCGGAGCAGGAGACCATTACCGTCAGGGAAACCGGCACGTTTACCTATCAGCTGTTTACCGATGGGGACGGTGACGCCTGTGTTTACAGCATGGATTACCCGATGGGCGGCGGCTCGGAAGTGTATTATGAGAAGCAGGAAATTCTGGAATGGAATCTGACGGACAAAGGAAATTTCTATTACCGGCTCTATCCGACCGGGGACAAGCACTATGCCGATTTTTCCCTGATCCGGCTGGAAGCGCCCGACCCGGAGCTGTACGATCTGAACAGAAAGTACGTCATGGCAGGCGGATACATTGGCACGAATATGTATCTTACAGACTGGAATGAGGATAATTTTGAAAACCTCAGCTTCAATGATATGTGGGAGTATCTGTATTATGATACTTACGGCGAGCGGTTTCAGCCGGACGGATACTCCTATATCAGGGAGCAATGCTGCTATGAGATACCCGCGGAGGAATTTGAGAAGGTAATTCTGCCCTATTTCGACATTGACCTCGACAAGTTCCGGGAGCTGGCGCATTACAGCGGGGAAGGGGATTATTACCCTTGGCGGCAAATCGAAACCAATGATTATGTATTTCTGCGTTATTACATGATCGAGCCGGAAGTGACGGCCTGTCAGACGGACGAGGACGGAACGATCACACTGACCGTGGAAATGTTGTCCACCGATCTGAAAACAGACTGCCTGTTTGCCCATGAACTGACAGTCAGGCCGTTGGAGAACGGGAAATTCCAATTCGTCGGAAACAGAGTGACTTACCAGACAGAATATGGTCTGCCGTTCTGTCAACCCAGACTTTGCTGGAAGAAGACCACATAAGCTCGCATCGGTACAGGGAGACAAACTAAACTGTATGTTATGCTGAAAACAGGCCGCTTTGGATGGAACGCATCCAAAGCGGCCTGTTTTGGCAGTCAATATTATATTAATGTTCTTTCGCCTCAAAGCCGTGAATCCAGTCGGAGCGGTGATAATAGATAAAATAAATCACCGAACTGACCGACCATGTAAGCGGATAGGCCCAATAGATGTACTGAATTTCGTGTACGATGTGCATGACCGTCGTGATATAGACAATGCGCAGTGCGCACCAGGTTGCCAGCATGATCGTCATGGGTACGAAAGCCTTGCCCGCACCGCGGCAGACCGAGGCAACAGCGTGGGAATAGGCCAGCAGGCAGTAGAACAGCGCAATGGTTCGCGCCTGCTGCGTGCCGAGGGCGATGACCTCCGGAGTCGGCGTAAAAATCGAGATCAGCTGCGGCGCGAAGACATACATGCCCACGCCGATCAGCTCCGCCAGCGTGATGGAGACCAGAATGCCGAAGCGCGCGCCCTTCTTCGCACGGTCATACTGCATCGCGCCGAGATTCTGGCCGGTGTAGGTAGTCAGAGCCATCGTAAAGCTCGTGATCGGCAGGAAAGCAAAGCCCTCCAGCTTGGAATACGCGCCGTATCCGGCCATGGCCAGCTTGCCGAAAGAGTTGATATTGCTCTGCAAAATGACGTTCGCCAAACCGATGACCGAGTTCTGCACGCCGGACGGCAGACCATAGCGCACCATCTGTCCCAGCATCTCCCTGTCGAAGCGCAGTTTGCGCCACTGGAGCTGATAGGGCATCCCTTTTTTGCTCAGGTGGATCAGGCAGAGCACCATGCTGATGGCCTGCGAGATCGTCGTAGCGACCGCCGCTGACCATACGCCCCAGTGAAAGCCAGCGATGAAGAGCAGGTCGAGGGCGATGTTGATGAGGGACGAGAGAATCAGGTAGTAGAGCGGACGGCGGCTGTCACCAAGGGCGTTCATGATGCTCTTGCAGGCGTTGTAGAGTACGACGGCCAGCACGCCTGTAAAATAGTAGCGGAAATAGGAGATGGCCTCCGGCAGAACCTCCGGGTCAGTTCCCATCCAGCGCAGGATCGTCGGCGTGAGGGCGACGCCGAAGACCGTCAGCAAAATACCGCTGCACATGCTGACGAGGATGTTTGTATGGATGGCACGGGAAACACGGTCGTGGTCGCCAGCGCCGAAATAGCGCGAAATGGTGACGCTTGCGCCCATGGTCACGCCCACAAAGAAGCTGATGAGCAGGAAAATCAGCGGTCCGGACGAACTGACGGCCGCCAGCGCCCCGTCGCCGAGGAAACGGCCGACGATCAGCGTATCCGCCGTGTTGTAAAGCTGCTGAAATACCTGGCTGAGCAGCACAGGGACAGCAAACGATACGATCAGCCGCCACGGGCTGCCGTGCGTCATGTCCCGGGTCGTACTCTGCACAAAACATCCTTCCCTTCCCAACGGAATTACCGCGCCGCAGCGCAGTAACCTGTATCATAGCAAATTCCGTCGAAAAAAGCAAGTCTGTACCCCGCCCAATGTACCACATCTTGCAGGTATTACGTATCATTGCAGCATTCATTTATTTCTCTCAATCAACACGGTATATTCATCCACAGCACTTTCCAGATCAGCAATCGGAAGATACTCGCCAAGGACGATTGTTGTGCCGGGTCCCTGCCGCAGGGCATTGAGAAAGATTTTTTGAATATGCGAAAACTGATTGGCTAATTCTGTTTCTCCGGTCAATCCAAGCATGGTAATGCCATCTAAAAGGAAAGGCCGGAACAGGGTGTTCAACGTAGAACGCAGCTCTCCCACGGTTCTTGGAGTGCTGCACACATTCTTGATTTCTGCAAGTTCTTCTGAATGGCTGGGATAGATTCATCTATACCCGATTTAATATCGACCACCCGGCAGATTTCAAGGGGCACTCCCTGTCCGTGTCCGATATTGTGGTGCTGCATCAGGACGGGAAGGATACCGCTCATTACTGTGATCGTTTCGGTTTTTCCCAGGTGCCAGAGTTTTTGCAGCCGGAACAGGCAGCGGAGGTCACGATCCCCACGCCGGATCAAATGGCGACACAGGGGCGGATCAGCACGCCCAGAGGCAGCTTTTGTGTGACCAATATGACGCGGAAGCAGATGGAGGCAGCCGGTTACGGTGTCCACCATATTTCCGATGATAGAAAGTACCTTATCATGGGAAACGGCACACGGGCCTTTGCCGTGGCAGCGGAGCAGCCGGAAAAGGACAATCCTCTCCGCACGGCAGAAATGACGCTGGAGGATGACTACGGCATGATCGACGGCGTTATCAACAACGGCA
>OLVO01003099.1_pt1 | contig 14247 bp, 9 predicted proteins | sample 1672571 | NCBI WGS metagenome assembly OLVO01 (sample SAMEA3136700, study PRJEB25190) | human gut metagenome | biome: human gut; feature: human-associated habitat; material: faeces | place: Austria | collected 2013 | reverse complement strand
AAGGGCGGATATGAACGTTTTTTCATCAGATACTTTCTACTGCCGAGATATTTTCATTCCAACAAATACAAATTTAACACTCCTCCGCAATCTTATAGATCAACTGCTCTGTATCTTCCCATCCAAGGCATGGATCTGTGATAGACTTGCCATATGTCATATGATCTGAGATTTTCTGATTTCCTTCTTCAAGGTAGCTCTCGATCATCACACCTTTCACCATCTTCTTTACATCTTCATTATATCTTCTGCTGTGGAGAACCTCGCTTACAATACGGATCTGCTCTTTAAACTGCTTATTTGAGTTAGAATGATTTGCATCAATAATGGCAGCCGGATTCTTCAGATTTTTCTGTCCATATACTTCCACAAGTCGGACAAGATCTTCATAATGGTAGTTCGGGATACACGTTCCGTACTTGTCTACTCCTCCACGCAGGATCACATGTGCCAGATCATTTCCATCCGTTGACACATCCATTCCTCTGTAAATAAAATTATGGGAACTCTGTGCCGCAATCACTGAATTTAACATGACTGAAAAATCTCCACTGGTCGGATTTTTCATTCCTACCGGGATGTCCATTCCACTGGCTGTCAGACGATGCTGCTGATTTTCAACTGACCTGGCACCGATTGCTTCGTATGAAAGAATATCATCCAGGTAACTTCTGTTCTCTGGATACAGCATCTCATCTGCTGCCGTCAGTCCGCTTTCTTTCATGGCACGGATATGCATCTTTCTGATTGCAATGATTCCTTCTAATAAATTAGGAGCCTGATCAGGATCCGGCTGGTGAAGCATTCCCTTATAGCCCTCTCCTGTCGTTCGTGGCTTATTCGTATAAATACGTGGAATAATCATCAAACGATCACTGACTTTCTCATTGACTTTTGCAAGTCGGTCTACATATTCGCATACAGAATCTTCCCTGTCTGCTGAGCATGGTCCGACAATCACAACAAATTTGTCTGATTTTCCTTCAAATATCGACCTGATCTCCTCATCTCTTTCTGCTTTCAGTTTCACCAGTTCTTCCGGCAGCGGATATTTTGCCTTCAGATATGCCGGTAAAGGCAGTTCCGTATTGATCTTCATTCCCATTGTATCGTCCTCCTGTTGTATTTTATCTGATGATCAGAAGTGCCAAGAAAGCACATTCCTGGATTTTGTGCGTTCATCAGTATCCTGCTTTTCTGACAGGATCATCCACTGATCGCCGCTTATGTAAGAAAAGGAGTTTCAAAGCTGAAACTCCTTACGTGCCGAGCAAAACGATAAGCCGGGTTATGTCGTTGGACAATCATCTGTCTAGGCATCACGTTACCGCAATGCTCAAGCGACCTACCTGAAACGTGACGGGCAGCCACATAGTTTCTATCCGGTCTTGCTTCGGATGGGGTTTACATATGCCCTCGCTGTTACCAGAGAGGCGGTAGTCTCTTACACTGCCTTTCCACCCTTACCACAGAAAAGTGACCTTTACTGTGGCGGTTTATTTCTGTTGCACTGGCCTTGGAGTCACCTCCACCGGACGTTATCCGGCATCCTGCCCTTTGAAGCCCGGACTTTCCTCGTCTGCAGCCTTTCGGCATTTGCCTCCGCGATTGTCTGTCTTACTCAGCACATCAAATAATTATACTAAGAAAGCATTAAAAAGTCTATAACTTTTTCACCACTTGCAATTTTGTTCCGAATTATACAATTTTTCCTGCCTGATACAGACAAATCAACAAGACCATTCTCCCAATTTCCTATATAATAAAATTAAGTATGTGTTGTTATGAGTAAATATATAACTCTCTCATTTTGCTCATTTCATATCGTACATTCAAAAGAAAGGAAGGAAGGGTTTTATGAAAAAGAAGAAGGACATGAAAAAGCCTCTGCTCGCAGCAGTTCTTGCCTGCAGTATGGTTCAGATTCCTGCCATTCCCGTTGCTGCTGCAGCACCGGAAAACCTTGCATTGAATCAGACTGTTACTGCAAGTTCTTATGAACAGCCAACGAATAATCCTGAAAAGACTTCTCCTTCAAAAGCGGTAGATGGTGACCTCACCACACGCTGGGGAACAGCTCAGAATCTGGCTGCGAATGAATGGATCAATGTAAATCTTGGTTCTTCCAAACAGATCCAGCAGATCAACATTAACTTTGAGCGAACCGATGACGCTCAGAACATTTTAGGTTATAAAGTTGAAATTGCCAACGGCAACGATACTTATACCGAAATTTACAGGAAAGAGGAAAAAGCAAAGCAAAAAGAAGTCATCAAACTGACATCTCCGGTCAGTGCTACGGACGTGAAAGTTACCATTCTTTCTGCCGATGCAGGAACGATCAACTGGGTCAATGTCGGAATCAATGAAATCGAAATCTACGGTTCTATTAACAACGATTATTCTCTCAGTGATGTAGCCGGTATGATCACCGGTGGTACAACCATTGCTGCCGATGTGGCAGATTTTCCAATGCCGACAGTACCTGAAGGATTTAACATCAGAATCAACGGAGCAGATTTTGAGCAGATTATTTCCAGGGATGGAAAGATTGTTCACCCACTGACAGATAAGACCGTAAAGGTATCCTACGTGATTACCAAAGAGGAAACCGGTGAAGAACTGGTGACAGATGATTTCACCTACACGATTGCCGGACAGCATACCACAAATGCTGCAAAAAATACAAAGCCATCCATTATTCCTGAAATCGCAGAATGGTATTCTGACAGCACTGATTCCGTTGCAACAGACAGTATCACTGCTGTTACTTATGATAATAATGCACTGGAAGATGTTGTTAATGAATTTATTGCTGATTACAAAGATTTCAGTGGCATTGAATTACAGAAAGTAAAAGGAAATGCAAAAGCAAATGCATTCAACTTTTCTCTTTCCGCTCCTGACGAACTGCTCGGTGATGAGGGATATACTATGAATATTCTTTCTGACCGTATCAATGTAGCTTCTGAAAGCACAGTCGGAAATATGTATGGTATGCAGTCAATCCTGCAAATGTACAAATCCAATCCAGATGCATTTTCGATTGGAACAATGCGGGACTATCCAAGATTTTCAACAAGAGGATTTGTTCTGGACGCTGCACGTAAACCAGTCTCCATGGACATGCTCAAAGAAATCTCAAGAACCATGCGTTACTATAAAATGAATGACTTCCAGGTGCATTTATCTGACAACTACATCTGGCTGGAAGATTATGGCAAACTGGATCAGGAAAATCAGGCATTCGATGCATATGATGCATTCCGTCTGGAATCCAGTCTCACAAATGATGCCGGTGAATCTCCGACAGCGGAAGATTATTCTTTCTCTAAAAAGGAGTTTAAAGAATTTATTCAGACTGAACGTGCTGTTGGTGTAAATATCGTTCCTGAAATTGATGTCCCTGCCCATGCAAATTCCTTTACGAAGGTATGGCCGGAACTGAAAGTAACCAATAAGACTTCTTCCACCAGTGCCAACCGGCCTCTCATCGACCATCTGGATATTTCCAAAACGGAAACCGTTCAGAAGATCGAGGAGATTTTCGATGACTATACTCACGGAAGTGATGCTACTTTTGACAGTGAGACAACCGTTCATATCGGTGCAGATGAATTTCTTGACAATTATTCTGCTTACCGTAACTTTATCAATACGATCATCCCGTATGTAAAGCAGACCAATACAGTCCGTATGTGGGGTGGTCTTACCTGGATCAAAGACAATCCGATTACTCAGATCAATGCTGATGCCATCGACGGTGTGGAAATGAATCTCTGGTCGAAAGACTGGGCTGATGGAATCGAAATGTATAATATGGGATATGATCTGATCAATACCATTGATGATTATGGTTATATGGTTCCTGATGGAAGTAAAACCCGTGCAAATTCTTATGGAGATCTGTTAAATACAAGCCGTATTTTCAGTTCTTTTGAACCAAATAAACTGAGATCCTCCAGCGGTTACGTTGCTGTACCTTCCGGTGATGATCAGATGCTTGGTGCTGCTTTTGCATTGTGGAATGATAATATCGATAAACGTGCTTCCGGACTTTCTGAATCTGATCTGTACTGGAGATTTTTCGATGCACTTCCATTTTACGCGGAAAAGACATGGGCTGCTACCGGACAGGAAAAAGGCTCTGCAGATGCTCTCAGTACCCTTGCCACATCTATGGGGACAGGTCCGAACACCAACCCATATTATCAGGAGTCTTCTGTAGATAATTTTTATGAATCTTATGATTTCAACAGTGGTAAAGGACTGGATGATACATCTGAAAATGACAGAGATCTCACACTTGCCTCTGACAGTACTGCAAAAGTACAGAATAAAGCTCTGGTTCTCTCCGGAGATAAGAGTTATGTAGAAACACCGATCGAACAGCTTGGTAATGGAAATGCACTTTCCTTTGATATCGCACTTTCTTCTGAACCAGAAGCCGGTGACATTCTGTTTGAATCTGACGCAGCATACGGAACTCATGATATCCGTATCATGAGCAACGGAAAACTCGGATTTACACGCGAATTGTATGATTATTACTTCGATTATACATTACCGGTCGGAGAAAAAGTAAATATCAAGATTGTGACCCAGCAGCAGGTAACAAAGCTGTATGTCAACGGCCAGTTCGTATCTAACGCGACCGGAGAATTTAACCATAATGGTACAACCAAGAAATCCGGTATTACAAATGCCACATTTGCTCTGCCGCTTCAGCGTATCGGTTCTGAAACCAATGCGGTTCAGGCAACCATTGATAATGTAAATGTAACCGCAGCAGATATGTATAATAAGTCCAAGTGGACCGGAACAACAAACTCCGAGACAACCTATAACAATGTAGAGGGACTTCTTCGCTATGCGTTCGACAACGATTATACCTCCAGATGGCATTCTAACTGGAAAGGTGCTACCGATAAACTGACAGGCAGCAATTCGTTCTATGCAGAGATCAACTTTGGTCAGAAATACACGATCAACCAGTTTTCATTTACTCCTAGAACAGATACAGCCAGTGGATATGTCACAAAAGCAGACCTTTACATTAAAGCAAACGATTCTGATGAATGGACACTTGTCGCACAGGATCAGACCTTTGCAGCAGATGCAACTCAGAAGACATTCACTTTTGATGCACAGGAAGTTCAGTATGTAAAATTCGTTGCTAAAGCTTCCAGTGACGGATGGGTAGCCGTTTCTGAATTCGACATTGCCAATACTGCTCAGAATCCGGATCAGCCGGAAGCTGATAAGACGGCTCTTCAGGAACTCGTGGATCAGGCTGTAACTGATTTCACCGGTTACACTGCTGATTCTGTTGAAGCCTATAAAGCCGCAGTCAATACTGCAAAAGCTGTTCTTGATAATGAAGATGCAACCCAGGCAGAAATTGATGACGCTCTCGCTGCTCTCAGAAATGCAGTTCTTGTAACTGACAAATCTAAGCTTGAGGAGAAGATTAATCAGGCTGTAACTGATTTTGACGGATACACTGCTGATTCTGTAGCCGCTTACAAAGCTGCCCTTGCAAGACTCAACGAAGTACTTGCTGACACAGATGCTACTCCGGCACAGGTAAGCGAAGCAATCGCCGCTTTTGATCTTGCCAGACTCGTAAAAGACACATCGGATGATGGCAAGAAAGATGATGACAAGAAAGACGACGATAAGAAAGACGACAATAAAAAAGACGACAATAAAAAAGATGACAGCAAAAAAGAGGATGGAACGAACGCTAATTCTTCATCCACAAATGGAAAAGCTGATAAGAAAGATACTGCATCAAAAGCTGCAAAGACCGGAGATGCATCCACTGCTCTTCCTTATATGCTCCTGATGCTTGCATCTGGAAGTGCTGTCGTGATTCTGAAAAAGAAAAAAGAACAGTAAGATCTTTTAGATCCCGTCAGAAAGGGCGTGTGAAAAACTTTCGTTTGTTTCACACGCCCTTTTTCTATCTTTTTATTTCAATCCTTCATCCACGATCAGTTCATTCCCGTCTGCCGCAGTTGTTGCAAGCTGGTCACACCTTTCATTCTGAGGATGTCCGTCATGTCCTTTTACCCAATGGAAAGTAACCTGATGTCGGCTTTTCACTTCCAAAAGCCTTTTCCAAAGATCCACATTTTTCACCGGTTCATTCTTTCCACGTTTCCAGCCTTTTTTGATCCATCCGTCAACCCAGTGCTGGTTAAATGCATTCACCACATACTGTGAATCCGAATAAACCTCAACCGTACATGGCAGGTTCAATGCTTCCAGTCCTGCGATTACAGCCATCAGTTCCATCCGGTTATTCGTTGTCTTCGTATAGCCCTGCGACAGTTCTTTTGTATGCAACTGTCCTTTTCCGTCCACATACTCCAGTACAGCTCCATAACCTCCCGGTCCGTCCGGATTTCCCCTTGCTGCACCATCTGTATAAACTTTTACAAGCATTTATCCGCTCCTCCTTCTTTTATCTATTGCTGTAAAATGCTGCTGTACCTCACTCGGATCCTGTCATTTTCATCCATCTCATCCAACAGAAATACCTGCCCCGGCTTTTCAATCCTGACAATACGGTCTTCATAATCTTTCGCACATTTTTCCAGTGCCAGCCGGTTAAAAATACTGTAGTTTCCCCAAAAATGCATTGGGAATACTACTTTTGTTTCTGTTCTCTTCATAAAACAGTCAAGTCCCCAGCAATACTGTTCTCCCAGTCTTGGGTCTACCGGGACAAAAGCTATATCGATCTTCTCATCCATCAGACGGTTGATTTCTGCCTGATAAGCCCGACGCATCTCTGTATTTTTTTCATCCGGTTCCCCTTCCCAGTGCCACCAGTTCAGATCCCCAGCATGGTAAATCGTCTTGCCTGCATAATGAACAACAAAGGCTACTCCCTCATCCGTGGATCGAAGTGTTCTGATCTCTGCTCCCATCACTTCCTTCTTCTCATTTGGCTGCATCTGAACGATATCTTTTTCTGCTTTTATCTCGATATCAGATGACAGAACATACCGGATCTCCCTGAAATGCTTTCTCAGATTAAAAATATCCTTTCTATAATGATCATGGTGCACATGGCTTACAAACACAAACATCTTTTTCTCCAGATCAATCTGCGGTAATCTGCCTTTATAATAATCAAATAAAAAATAAGCATCTTCTAATTCTACCAGAAAACCGCTGTGGTCTAAATACGTCACTTTTATCATACTGTTCCTGACTTCCTTACATTTTTTCTATAATTTTCGTAACTAGCCGCTCAAATTCTGCACTTCTCCGATCTGCAACAGCCTGTACCTCCTGATGGCTCAGTTCTTTTCCTGAAATCCCGCTTGCCATATTTGACACACAGGAAATCCCACATACACGGATTCCCGCATGTCTTGCCGCAACCGCCTCGCAGGCTGTACTCATTCCTACGGCATCTGCCCCCAGAAGTCCATACATTTTAACCTCTGCCGGGCTTTCAAAATTCGGTCCTGTAGTCTGCAGATAGACTCCTTCCCGGAGGGGTACTCTTTCTTCCTCTGCAGTTTCTCTGATCAGATGTTGAAGTTCCTCATCATAAATATGAGTCATATCAGGGAATCTGGTTCCCAGTTTCTCTATATTCTGTCCGATCAGCGGAGAGGGAACAAAGCTTGCAATCTGATCCCGGATCATCATAAAATCGCCTGCCGCAAACTCTGGATTGATTCCACCGGATGCATTCGTCAGAAACAGAATTTCTATCCCAATCTTTTTCATCAGTCTGACCGGAAGAACTACCTCTTCCATCGAATATCCTTCATAATAATGCACTCTGCCTTTCATGACAACGACCGGTACTTTCCCGATCCATCCCAGTAAGAATCTTCCGTCATGCCCCTGTACAGTGGAAACCGGGAAATCAGGGATCTCCCGGTATGGAATTTCTTTTTCCACATGCATATTCTTTGCATATCCTCCCAGCCCCGATCCGAGAATCAGACCGACTCTGGGGTGAAAATCTGCAATACTTCTATAATATTCATAGCATCTTTCAAGCTTTTCATACTGTATACTCATCGTTTCCTCCTTAAAATCCCACAAGAAACTTCTGTTCTTTATTATAACGGACTCAGACTGTTCTGTCCACTCCGGTCAGATCAGATAATAATACAGATCAGCCCGCCATTTGTATCATTTACAATCTTCTGCATGGAATCCTGCAGCTTGGATCTGCTTTCATCCCCGATCAGAGTAATCTTATTTTTCATTCCGTCCATCACCAGTTCTTCGATCGACTTTCCGAAAATATTTGTTCCCCAGACTCCCTGTGGTGTCTCACTCTCTTTTTTAATATACTCCACAAGATCTTCCGCCTGCTGTTCATTTCCGACAATCGGAGCGATCTCAGTTTCTATATTCGCACGTATCATGTGAATTGACGGAGCTTCCGAACGTATCTTCACACCAAATTTACTTCCCTGCTTGATAATGACCGGTTCATCCAGCGTAATCTCCTCTTTTCTCGGACACACAACCCCGTATCCTTTCATTTTTACTTCGGTAAATGCATCCCGGATCTGCGAAAATTCCTCTTTCATCGCTGCAAGCTCTTTCATCGTTGAGATCAGTTCATATTCTCCGTTGATCGTTGTTCCCGTCAGTTCACTGAGTATTTCGTAATAATACTTCTGATCAAAACCAATTCTGACACAGACTTTTCCGCTGTCCATTTCCACTTTTTCGACCTGCATCCGGTCAATATACTCTCCCTGAGGCTGGATTTTCAAGTTCACCGCACTTCGTATATCACCTAATGCATCCAGGACAGTTTTTACATTTTCAAGAAGATTTTGCTTGATCCGATGATCTCTCGACAGCATTTCCACCCACTTTGGAAGATAAAATTCCACTTCTGTAACCGGAAATTCATATAATATCTGCTGCATCATCTCATGTAGATCCTCTGCTTTCATCTGTTCACAATTCATTGCGATCACCGGAGCCTGATACTTCTCCTGCAGCTCTTCCTTCAGAGATTTTGCCTCTTCTGCATAAGGTTTCTGGCAGTTCAATATAATCAGAAACGGTTTTCCGATCTCCTGCAATTCCCGAACGGTCTTTTCCTCTGCCGGGATATAATTTTCTCTTGCCAGCTCTGTCACACTTCCATCCGTAGTCACTACCAGTCCGATCGTTGCATGGTCATGAATCACCTTTTGCGTTCCGATTGCCGCAGCCTTTGTAAATGGAATCTCATCCTCAACCCACGGTGTCTTCCCCTGCCGTTCTGTGCCATTTTCAATGTGGCCGGATGCTCCCTCTACCATATACCCTACACAATCCACCAGCCGGATCTTCACCTCCACATCTTCTCCCAGCTTTACACTGACCGCCTCTTTCGGAACAAATTTTGGTTCTGTAGTCATGATCGTAGTACCTGATGCGGATTGTGGCAGTTCATCTTTCGTTCGTTCTTTTTTATGTACATCCGTCAGATTCGGCAGGATCAGAAGATCCGCAAATCTTTTGATAAATGTTGATTTGCCTGTCCGTACCGGTCCGACTACGCCAAGATAGATCTCGCCGTCTGTCCGTGCTTTTATATCTCTGTATACCTGAAATGAATCCATAAAAATACCCCCTTGCTGTGCTGATACAAGTGTATGCCACACTGCAGGGAGGTATGCATTTTATCTTTATTCTTTTTCCCATAAAAGAGAGCTGTTCTCAATCTTTGATTCTCTCAGCATAAGATCATCCACTGCCTTCTTCGGATCTTTGCCTTCAAAAAGGATTCGGTTGATTTCTTCTACGATCGGCATCGGAACATCATATTTCTTTGCCAGACTTGCAGCAGCCTTAGCTGAATAAACACCTTCCACAACCATGTTCACCTCATCCATTGCCTCCTGCATGGACTTTCCCTGTCCCATCAGATAACCTGCCTTCCGGTTTCTGCTGTGGACACTGGCACATGTAACGATCAGGTCTCCGATTCCGGTCAGTCCTGTAAAAGTTTCCAGCTTTCCACCCATTTTTATTCCCAGTCTTGCTATCTCGGCAATGCCCCGGGTAATCAATGCTGCCTTTGTATTGTCCCCATAGCCTAATCCGTCTGCGATTCCGGCTGCAAGTGCAATGACATTCTTCAATGCTCCTCCCAACTCGATTCCAAGGATATCAGGACTCGTATAAACACGAAAGACACGGCTGTTGAACATCGACTGCAGATACTCCGCTGTCTTTTTCGTCTTCGCTCCGATCACACACGTTGTCGGCAGTTTCCGTCCGACCTCTTCCGCATGGCTTGGTCCTGAAAGAACGGCAACATCTGCCTGTGGGATTTCCTGATGGATCTGCTCTGAAAGTGTCATCAATGTAGCTTCTTCAATTCCTTTTGCAACATCTACAATCATCTGCCCCTCTGCCACAAAAGGACTCATTTTCCTTGCTGTTGACCTTGTGAATATTGAAGGAACTGCAAGAACAAGGAAATCTTTTCCATTGATCGCATGATTCAATTCATTCGTGATCACAATCTCTTTTGCCAGCTTCACTCCCGGAAGCTTTGCTTCATGCTCTCTTTTGGTATTGAGCATTTCAACTTCTTTCTGATCGATCGACCAGATCGTTACTTCGTGTCCGTTATCATGAAGAAGAACGGACAGCGCCGTACCCCAGCTTCCGGCACCAAGTACTCCTACATTTGCCATCATCAGCCCTCCTTACTTTTACTTTTTCCTGACCCGAACTTATTCTCTGTTCCGTTCAGAAGTCTTCTGATATTCGCACGGTGACGCCACCATGCAAGTGCCGTCAGAAGGAATACCAGTATGTACAGCTCGTACAGGTATGCCTGTTCCATTCCAAACCATCCTAACTGCCCAAATACGACCATTTCTATAAAGAATGCGGCATACGCCAGCAGTGATCCAAGTGAAATATACCTTGTCACTGCTACAGGAACAGCAAAGAATGCCAGCGTAATAAAAAACATCAGTACACTGTACGGCAGATGCCAGAAGCAGTTGCTTACCGTCAGTGCTGCCATGACCGCAATTCCCTTTCCACCTTTAAACTTCATGTAAAACGGGAAATTATGTCCCAGCGTCACTCCTGCTCCGGCATACATCATCAGAAGTGCCAGACAATTACTTCCATGATACAACCCTCTTACAATCAGCACTGCTGCAAAACACTTCAGCACATCCCCTGCAAAAGTCATAAGTCCTGCTTTCCAACCCATCACACGAAGTGCATTCGTTGATCCTGCATTTCCACTGCCGGACTTTCTGATATCTATATGATGTAATTTTCCAACCAGATAGCCGCTCTGCAAAAGTCCGCAGACATATCCGATTGCCAGACAAATGATCCGTTCCATAACTCTACTGATCCTTTTCCTTTCTTTCTCTGATAAAGAACTTCAAAGAAGTTCCCCGGAATCCAAATGCCTCTCTGATCTTATTTTCCAGATATCTCGTATATGAGAAGTGCATCAGTTCCTTATCATTTACAAAAATGACGAAGGTCGGCGGTTTCACCGCTACCTGCGTAATATAATAAAGCTTCAGTCGCTTTCCTTTATCCGATGGTGGCTGCTGCATCGCAACTGCCTCCGTCATGATCTCATTCAGGACTCCGGTTGCAATACGGAGTGTCTGGTTTTCTATCACCATATCAATCATATCATACAGCTTTGGAAGTCTCTGACCGGTCATTGCAGATACATACATAATCTCCGCATATGGCATATAGGAAAGTACCTGACGGATCTTCGCCTCATACTCTCTCATGGTCTTATCATTCTTCTCGATCGCATCCCACTTATTCACGACAATGATAACTCCCTTGCCCCTTTCATGGGCAATTCCGGCTATCTTTGCATCCTGCTCTGTTACGCCCTCTGTAGCATCAATGACCATCAGCACGACGTCCGCACGCTCTACAGCACTGACGGTACGGATGATACTGTATCGTTCCAGTTCCTCTTTGATCTTATTTTTTCTTCTCAGACCTGCCGTATCAATAAATACATATTCTTTTCCATTATGAACAATCTCTGTATCAATCGCATCTCTTGTCGTTCCTGCAATATCTGATACAATCACCCTGTTCTCTCCCAGCAGACGGTTTATAATAGAAGATTTTCCTACATTCGGCTTTCCTACGATTGCCACTCTCGGACGGTCATCATCCTCTTCTGTTCCGTCACTTTCCGGAAAATGGGCGATCACTGCATCCAGCATATCTCCCAGTCCCAGTCTTGAAGCAGCAGAGATCGGAATCGGATCTCCGATTCCCAGATTATAAAATTCATATACATCTGCCATATACTTGTCAAAATTGTCAACCTTATTTACAACAAGAACAACCGGTTTTCCCGATCTTCTCAGCATATCTGCAACCTTGGAATCCGAGTCCACAAGGCCCTGCTTTACATCTGTAATAAATATAATGACATCTGCCGTATCAATTGCAATCTGTGCCTGCTCCCGCATCTGTGAGAGAATGATATCTCTGCTGTCCGGCTCAATTCCTCCTGTATCGATCAGGGTAAATTCTCTGTCAAGCCAGTCCACATCTGCATAAATTCTGTCTCTTGTCACACCAGGCGTATCCTTTACAATGGAGATCATCTCCCCTGCCAACACATTAAAAAGTGTGGATTTTCCTACATTCGGACGCCCTACAATGGCAACTACCGGTTTACTCATCTTATCTTACCTTTCTCTTTCCTGATTCAGACCGACTCGATCCTGCGGTCTTTTACATTCTGATTGTCTCTATTTCTTCTTGTATCAATTCCTAAAATGGCATTCACGAAATCCTGCCCGCTTGATTTTACAATATCAATCGGAACTTGTAAAGTATCCGCCACCTCATCCAATGTAAAATCATCCAGAAAAATATCCTCATCCATCTTCAGCATATTACATGGGATCAGAAGTCTTTCCCCAAGTTCCTGATCTTTTAACTGTGCCATCAGATCCTGCCCCGTGATCAGCCCGGATACCGTGATCCTCTCACCAAAGAAATCATTTCTGATACAATACGTATGGATCTTCAACCCCGGATATTTCTCCTGCATCCGCCGTGCCATCCTGTCTATATATGGATACGCCAGCTTTGCTGTTGCAACGGAAAGTTCTTCCACCCGGTCATCACCTGTCAGCTTTCCGAATGCTTCTTCAAACTCATTGAACAAAAGCCGCAGCATTCCAACTCCATTCTCCAACTGCAGATAACCATCATAACTTTCTTCCTGCGGAACTTCCATCTCTGCCAGCAGATACCATTCATCACCTGCATGGATAAAATGCGTTCCATACTCTTTATAAACCTTCTCCTGCCACTTATGGATCACCCGGATCACTTCTCTCGCATCCTCTTTTGTAAAAGGGGTCATGGGATAAAGCCCTTCCCGGTACTTCGTCAGACCTACCGGCACAACAGACACACTTTTCAGCATCGGCAGATATCCCGTCAGATCCCGGATGCTCCGTTCTAGTTCTTCCCCGTCATTAACCCCTTTGCAAAGTACGATCTGCCCATTCATCTCGATTCCGCCCTGATACAGGATGTCCACCTTTTTCAGTGCCTCCCCCGCAAAACGGTTGTGGAGCATTTTGCAGCGAAGCTCCGGGTTCGTCGTCTGAAAAGAAATATTGATCGGTTCCAGTCTGTACCTTACGATCCTCTCAACATCCTTATCACTCATATTCGTCAGTGTGATATAATTTCCCTGTAAAAAGGAAAGTCGGGAATCGTCATCCTTGAAATACAGTGTCTCACGCATTCCCGGCGGCATCTGATCCACAAAGCAGAAAATGCAGTGGTTGGCGCAGCAGCGCATCTCGTCCATCAGATAGGTGTCGAAGTTCAGGCCCAGATCCTGCCCCTCCGCCTTGCGGATGGTGACGGTACGCACGTCGCCCGCTGCTGTTTTCAGCTCCACGCGGGACAGGGGGTCATAGCCGTAAAAGCGGTAATCCAGTACGTCCACAATGGGGTGGCCGTTGATCGTCAGAAGCTGTTCGCCCACCTGTATACCGGCTTTTTCTGCGGGACTGTGCCGGTCAATGGCGGTGATGATGGTGCTCATAGCTGCATCCTCTCTCATAAAAGGGCATACGCCCACATAATAACCATCCTATTATAACGGATTTTTCCAAGGGACGCAAGCTATTTATCCCGCAAAACAGATACAGTATAACCGGCGCCGAAGCATTTGTAAAACGCATCATTTCGATGCTTGTCATGAAGAAAAGT